>Ga0070705_100000017_pt1 | contig 88714 bp, 61 predicted proteins | sample KBSK5253metaG_FD_65455 | JGI IMG/M metagenome (GOLD analysis project Ga0070705, IMG submission 65455) | Corn, switchgrass and miscanthus rhizosphere microbial communities from Kellogg Biological Station, Michigan, USA - KBS K5-25-3 metaG | ecosystem: Host-associated > Plants > Roots >... | reverse complement strand
TCGCGTGCACCTCACTCGCGTGCACCTCACTCGCGTGCACCTCACTCGCGTGCACCTCACTCGCGTGCACCTCACTCGCGGGGCACCTCACTCGCGGGGCACCTCACTGAAGTGAGGTGTTAATTAACACCCAACTTCAGTTGGGTGGCGGGGGCGGGGCGCTTCTGCGTGGACACCTCACTGAAGTGAGGTGTTAATCGTGGAGGCGGGGCGAACGCATCACACTCGGGGCACCTCACTGAAGTGAGGTGTTGATTTTGGCTGATCCATGAAACTCGTTTCAATTGTTCCTCGATTCTTTCCTCTCATCGACGGAATAGGGGATTACGCGTTGGCACACGCACGCTTGTTGCGCGAGGCTTCCGGGATCGACACGCGATTCATCGTCGCTGATCCCGAATCGCAAGGCCCGAATAACGTCGAGGGATTTGAAGTCACGCATCTCACTCGCCGATTCACGAGCGAATTGTTCCGCAATCTACCCGGAGCTAACGATGAACCTGTCGTGCTTCACTACGGCGGTTACGGTTATGCGAAGCGCGGCTGTCCGGTGTGGTTAGTCACTGCGCTCGAGCGATGGCGCAAAGAAACGGGCGACCGATCGCTGGTTACGATTTTTCATGAGCTATATGCCACGGGGCCGCCGTGGACCAGCTCATTCTGGTTGTCGCCAATTCAGAAGAATCTGACCGCGCGACTCGCCAGGCTCAGCGATCAGAGCCTCACGAGTCTCGAAGTGAACGCGCAAACTCTTAACGCAATGAGCGGCAACGGCGATGGCCGCACTCATAACCTGCCGGTGTTTTCGAGCATCGGTGAGCCTCAGTCTCCACCGCCGCTCAAAGATCGCCGGCGAAGGCTGGTCGTGTTCGGTACTCGCGGCCGGCGAGTGGAGGTCTACAGACATTCAACGATGGACTTGAATCGAATTTGCCGCGCTTTGGAAATCGAAGAGGTGCTCGACATCGGCCAGCCAATCGAGAAGCGATTTCTCGAAGATCTTGCGGTACGGTCGTCGGTCGCCGGTCTCCGGTCTTCCGAAGAGGTGAGCCGGCTTCTCCTCGACTCGATTGCCGGAGTCATCGACTACCCCGCCGCGGTCCTTGGCAAGTCAACCATCTTTGCAGCGTACTGCTCGCACCGAGTTATCCCGATCGTCGCAACTCATGTCGAGGCATCACCGGCGGACGGGCTTCAAGCGAATTCACACTATTGGCTGAGTGACGTTCGAACCGAGCAATTGAATTTGGATGAAGGCCAGGCCGTTGCCGATCGAGCGCTCGATTGGTACCGGCAACACAATCTCTCAACTCATGCAAAACTCCTCGCCGCGTGTCTCCTCGGCAACGGCGCTGCGCACAATGTCAGATCGAGCAGCGGCTCAAACGGTTAGGCCTCGCGTTCTGCTGGTGTCGGCTCAACCGACTCAGAACGCCGCGCCGCTGAGGATCATGGCAAATGACCCTCGAGTTGAAGTGCTTACCGCGTATTGCAGCCTGCCCGATCCGAAGCTCTTTCGAGACCCGGAACATTTGACGCGTGGCGCATTCGACATCCCGATGCTCGATGGATACGCCTGGGTCGGCCTTCGAAACTACTCGCCTGTGCCGAGGCTGAGCCGGTTTTACGGGTTGATCAATCTCGGGTTGATCAAGCTGGTCGCGACGCACGACTGCACGATCGTGTACGGCCACTCTTATCTGAGCTTTTGGATTGCGATCGCGACCGCGAAGCTTCTGGGAAAGCCGCTGCTGCTGACGACCGACGCGACCTACATCGAATCTCAATACGGCGGGAGTTGGAAGGCGAAGATAAAGCGAAAGCTGTTTCCGCTGCTTTACAATCGAGTCGCGAATTTGGTGCTCGTACCTTCGACGATGTCGAAGCGATTCATCTGTTCGCTGGGAGTTCCCGAAGCTCGCGTCGTTATCACGCCTTACGTTGTCGATAACGATTACATCGCCGAAGCGGCCTCGCGCGCCGATCGCAACCAAACGAGAAAGGATTGGCGGATCCCCGAAAGCGCGCTGGTGGTTTTGTTCTGCGCGAAGTTCCTTCCACGCAAGCGCCCGCAGGATGCGTTGCAGGCTTTTGCGCGAGCGAATGTGCCCGGGAGTTATTTGGTAATGGTGGGAGACGGCCCGCTTGCCGAGAGTCTTGGAGATGAAGCGGCGAAGTTGGGAATCACGGATCGGGTGAGGTTTATCGGGCTGGTGAAGTACTCGCGATTGCCCGAGGTGTACGGGGCGAGCGACGTGTTGGTGTTTCCATCCGAGCACGAGCCTTATGGATTGCCGGTGAATGAAGCGATGATCTGCGGGGTGCCGGTGATCGTTAGCGATCGAGTTGGCGCTGGATATGATTTGGTGACCGAAGGCGAAACGGGTTTTGTTTATCCGAGCGGCGATGTCGATCGATTGACGGAGATACTGAGCGAGCTGCTTTCTAATCGTGAGAAGTTGAAACGAATGGGCGAAGCTGCGCGAGGCCGGATGGAGAGTTGGTCTCCCCGCGAGAATGCCGAAACGACTATTGAGGCCGTTGAAGCAGCAAGGATGAGTTAGCAGATGCCAGGCAAGCGAATTGTAAGAACGCTCATCGGTCACAATCAGGTCGAGGTTGGATTACGATGCTTACCGTCGTTGATTCACTTCAGCTCGGAGCCGGTCAAATTGCTTCTCCATGACGACGGCACGCTTACCGATGACGATTGCGAAGCACTGATTGCTAGTCTTTCAGGCGCCGAAATCTTGAGCAGGGACGAAGCCGACGCGACTGTCGTTCCACTTCTAAAGAGGCATCCGAAATGCCGCGCATACCGGGAGCGCCATCCATTCGGCCTCAAGCTGATCGATATGGCCTTAATTCAATCGGAAGAATTGGCGTATTGCGATAGCGACGTCTTGTTTCTCAAACCGCATAAGGGGCTCTTCTCAATGCCCGGGCCGAAGACAGCGGCGATCTTTATGCAGGACATTCAGGATGCATACTCGCTGCGGCCGTGGCACATCTATCCGATCGGGAAGGTTCGCGTACCACGAAGAGTCAATGCCGGGTTGATGTTATTTCGGAGGTCGGCGTACGACTTGGATTTCATCGAATGGATGCTCAACCGGGAACAACTATCCGAGGTTTTCCAAAAGAGGCCGCATTGGATTGAACAGACTTGCTGGGCGGCGCTTGGATGGCGGGCAGGATGCCGCGTGTGGAGCGAGCGTCAGATCATAATCGCAACGCCGTCAATGAAGGACTTCTCGGGCGAAACCGTCGCGATTCACTTTGTTGCCGCGTGTCGTGGCAAGCTCAGCGACTTTTCAGCACCCTCTTATAGTTCGTCATCGCCGAGTGACGCAGCGACGGAGATCCGCTCCGGTCCCGCGCGAATCAGTTCGCCGTTGAGAATGTTTGGTCAGGACCTGTTGAACAAACTACGGCTTAATTGAATTGAACAAGTGGCTATGAAACGATTCACCAGGTTTGGATTGTTGGGGTTCTACTACTTGCACCCTGCGGCGCTGGTAGTTGGTGTGCGTCGAGGACCACGCGCGCTAAGCCGATACCTAAAAGAACTGTATCGCGCGAGCAAGCTAAACGCCGGGGCGTACCTGCCGGCAATAGCTGTTGAAGAAATAGTAAAGAAACCCGTCGAGTTCCGAGTCTTCCGTCCCGAAGAGTGGCATTGCTCGATGACGATTTCAGAGATCTCGGCGATCTGTTATCTGGTTTCCGCCCGGAGGCCAAAGAAGATTCTGGAGATCGGCACATATCGCGGCTTGACGACACTCAACCTGGCTTTGAATGCGCCGCAGGCCGAAGTCCATACCGTAGATATCACCGATGGGTGGGGAAGCTACTATTATGCGGAGCGGCCTGAGGCCACAAGTATCCATCAGCACTACGGTGACAGCGCGGCCTTTGACTTTGCTAAAGAGATTGGGGGAGGGGTTGATTTCTGCTTGATAGATGGCGGCCACGACTATGATCGGGTGCGCAATGACACCGCGAAGGTGCTTCCGCTGATGTCAGATGACGGCATGTTGCTTTGGGACGACTACGGCAGGAATGACTTTCTTGCTGACGTTGAGTCGTTTGAAGTGAGCCGGTTTCTTCACGAGATTAGAGGTTTTGGCATTAGCGTTCTATATGGAACGGGGCTGGGATTCATTCAACTGAATAGAGAAGTAAAACAGCGGCTGGTGGCTTACCTCACGAGCGAGCCCTCCACTCGGACAGCGCTGTTACAGGAGAACAAAGTCGTCCCGAGGACCCATGGTTAGTCAAATCGAACACAAGCCTGCGCTGGTCCGTCGCATTCTGATGAAGGGACGGGGTGAGAATAAGAGTGTATTCGCCGCATTGATCATCGGTTTCTGCGGCGTGGCTGGAGTATTTATCGCTACGCGAACACCCGGAGCCTTGGGCAGCCTGGAACCGGTGCTCTTTGTTGCCGCGCCCGTGCTTGTGATCGCCGCGGTGCGAAAATGGGAGCGAGGCGTCCAGTTTATTCTGGTGGTCGTGATAGTCGAAGGCGCCGTTCGAAAATGGTTTCTGCCCTCGGCCACCGAGGTGGTCTATTTTTATAAAGACCTCCTGATGGCAGCGACGCTTTTCGGATATTTTAGGAAGCGCCGCAAAGAGCCGTTCGTGATCAAGCGCCGGGTGAGATTGGTGTCAATAGCAATCGGGCTGTTTGCGTTCTACGCGCTTGCGTCGATGGGCATGCCGTCCGGTCCCCATCCGTTGATTGGCCTGCTCGGACTGAAAGCCTATTGTCTGTATATCCCACTAGCGTTTCTTGTTCCAAGAGCGTTTCCCGGCAAGGAGCGGATGATTGGATTCCTGAAATGGTATTCGCTTATCGTGCTGCCAGTCGCGGTTATTGGCGTAATGCAGTTCCTGGATACCAACCGGCAATCTTCCCTGAACCGCTACGCTATCGAGCAGACGCCGGGAGAGGCGGCCGCTATCGCAATGTTTGGCACCGCATCGGAGAATTACTACGTGCGAATAACAGGTACCTTCTCCTACGTGACGGGCTTGTCGGTTTACCTGCCCATAATGTTCGCCCTCCTTCTTGCGCTGACCTCTCTGTTCTCGAAGCGCAGCCTCCCGAGATGGTCGAGGATTCTGTACTACTCGGCTCTGGCAGTGACCATTGTCCTGGCATTTATGACGGGAAGCCGCGGCTCGGTGCTGGCGATGGTCGTGGTTGCGCTGGTCTTTTATCTTTTTACGTCCGGGCGGCAGGTAGTCCGCCGGCTTCAACAAATCGCGGTAGTGGGTGCGATCATCTTCGTCGCATTCACGAGCATCTTTCCTCAGGCTTATGATGCTTTTTACAACCGCACTTTCGGAGGAGAGGGACGCCGGAGTGAAGGCTGGAGCAGAATGACAAGCGTTCTCAACCTCCCTGCGAACGAGGCTTCCTACGCCGGGTTGTTCGGGTACGGAATCGGGCTTACTCAAAATGGTGTTCCCGCTCTGATGAGGAGACTAGGCATACCCGAAGGAGAGCGGATGCCGGTCGAATCTGAAGGCGAATCGGGGCGGGTGACGCTCGAACTCGGAATGATAGGATTCGTGCTCTATACGCTTATGCGGCTGGTTCTGCTCGTCACGGTGTGGCGCATATCGATGTCGATTCGAGATCGCGAATCCAAAATGCTCGCGTTCGCCGCAACCGCCGCGCTTGTCGTTCCGCTTGTCGCAGGCGGAGCCATCACCACGCATACCCTTAACGTCTATCAATGGTTCCTGGTGGGAATGGTATTCGCACTCTACAACGCCGAGCGAGTGCAACTTCGAAAACAAAAGCAGACCGTACCGATGCCTGCGATGGCCGCCTATCAAACGTGAGGATTCTCATTTACTCTCCTGCGTTTTATCCGAGCGTCGGCGGAATCGAGACTCTGGTGGACATCCTCGCGCGCGAGTTCGTTCGGCAAGGTCACGCAGTGAAGCTCATTTCGCAAGTCCCGGGTGACAACTCGACGAAGACGTTTCCGTTTCAGATCATCAGGCGGCCCGGGCCTCGCGAGTTGCTCTCGTTGACTCGTTGGTGTGACGTGTTCTTTCAACCGCAGATGAGTCTCAAAGGTTTGTGGACGTTGTTGATCGCGCCAAAGCCCTGGGTCGTCGCGCATAACGCGTGGTATGAGCGAGCGGACGCGAGCCTCGGTTGGCAGGATTATCTCAAACACTTTTGTGCTCAGTTTGCCACCGGGATTTCGGTCAGTGGCGCGGTCGCGGCTCACGTGATGACTCCGTCGCAGGTGATTCCAAACACCTATCGCGAAGATCTGTTTCGATTGATTCGCGAAGTTCCTCGCGACAAGGACCTGGTCTTCCTGGGGAGACTGGTTTCGGCGAAGGGTGTTGATCTGTTGCTCGACTCGCTTGCGGAATTGAAGCGGCAGGGTCTCACCCCCGGTCTCACGGTGATAGGCGAGGGTCCTGAAGAAGAAAATCTCAGGGAGCAATCGAGGCGGCTTGGACTTGAAGCGCAGGTCGTGTTTGCCGGAGCGAAGTTTGACGATGAGCTGGCTCGAATGTTGAACGCGCACAGGATCCTGGTGGCGCCTTCGCGATGGCAGGAGCCGTTCGGCATCGTCGCGCTGGAAGGGATCGCGTGTGGGTGTGTGGTGGTGGGCTCGGAGGGCGGCGGCCTTCGAGATGCGATCGGGTCTTGCGGGGTAACGTTTCCGAATGGCGGCGTTAAGGCGTTGACGCGCGCGCTCGCGGATGTGCTGTCGAGAGCGGATGAGCTTGATGAGTATCGCGATCATGCGGAGTCGCATCTGGCTCGGCATAGCACGGAGAAGATCGCAGGGGAGTATTTGAAGGTGTTCGCCCGCGCGATTGGATGAAAGTATTAATTTACTCTTAGCGTCTTCGCCGAGCTTCGCGTCTCTGCGCGAAACCGAACCTTTCAACATTCAAGTTTCGCGCAAAGACGCAAAGGTCCGCAAAGACGCTAAGGCTCGTCATAGTTGCTTCAATGAGTCTCGCACGAGAAGCAGTTCAAGAATTGGCTAATACACACAAGCGTGCTTTCAAAGTCGTTGTGTCGCATCCGCATGGCAACGCCAACAGCTATCACACCGCGTTGGCGTTTTTGGAAAACCAATGGCTCGATTGTTTTGAAACGGGAATCCTCGATGTGGCGGCTTCGGGTGTCGCGCGGCGGCTATCACCCGATCTCGAACGACGAGCACGTAACCGAACCTTCGAAGGAATCCCGGATGCCAAAAAGAAATCACATCGCATCTTTGAGGCACTCGCGCGCGCGGGCCGGCAGCTAAAACCCGGCGGACTCACTTCCGAAATCAACTGGTACGATGTGCTTTTCTGGGGACACGACTTTCAGGTGTCTCGCGCGATCGCTGACCGGACAGAAGCGGTCTATGCATACGAGGATGCGGCGAAGCTGACATTCGAAACCGCGAAGCGCATCGACGCGGCTTCGATATACGAGCTGCCTCTCGGGTACTACCGGGCGGTCGCGGGTGAGATCAATCGTGGGCGAGAAAAGGGGACGGGTCTCGATCGAAAAGCCTACTCGGAGCCTCGTTGGAAGCAGCTTCGCAAGGACGCCGAGATCGAACTCGCGGACGTTATCGTCGTGGCGAGCGATTGGGCGCGTGAAAGCTTGAGTCTCAGCGGGACCGCATCGAACAAACCGGTGGTGCTCGTTCCGTACGGAACTCCGGTGGAAGAAATACGGCCGCGGTCACAAGCGCCGAACGGAGCTTTCACTGTTCTGTTCGCCGGTCAAGTGGGGCTTCGAAAAGGCGTCCCGCATTTGATCGAGGCGTGGGAGAAACTAAAGCTCAGAGATGCGCGATTGGTACTTGCAGGGTCGATGAATCTCCCGGGCGAGTATTTGAACGAGCACGCGGCGAGCTTCGAATATCTTGGCACGTTGCCGCGCGCGGAGTTGCTCGATGTGATGGCAACGGTCGATTTGTTTGTGTTCCCGTCACTAGCCGAGGGATTCGGACTCGTGATTGGAGAAGCGATGGCGAGCGGCGTTCCGGTGCTGACGACAATGAACACCGGAGGTCTGAGGTTGATCACCGATGACATCGAAGGCTGGTGCGTTCCGGCTCACGAGGTCGAACCGTTGATCGAGCGGCTCGAGTGGTCGCATCAACATCGCGATCAGCTTTACGCGATGGGCGGGCGCGCGAGGCAACGGGCGGAGCAATGGACGTGGGCCGATTACCGGCGGAAGTTGATTGCCGAGCTGTCTCCGTATCTTGCGGGCAGCACGATATGTTGAGTTCGTCTAATCAGCTTTGCGGATCTTTGCGATCTCTGCGCGAACGTGTTGGTGTTTCGCGCAAAGATCGCAAAGCCTCGCAAAGGCGCAAAGAAATATGAAGTCTCAAGCTAAGCGAATCCTTCTCGTCCTTCCCGAAGTCTTCGGATGCGAAGGCGGCATCCAGATGTTTTGCCGCTCGCTTTGTCTGGCCACCGGGCGCTGGGCGGAAAGCCATAATGCTTCCGTGAGCGCGATTGTTCTTAACGATCGCAACGAACCCGATCCGCGGTATGTCAACGGAGGTTTCTCAAGCTACATCGCTGCCCACAAAAGCAAAGCCCGAGTCGTCAGCAGCTATGTTCAACAGACGCTCGCGCATCGCCCTGACCTGATCGTGTTCGGACACGTATCGCTTGCGCCTCTGATGTTGATTCCCACGACTCGCGATGCCAAGACTTGTGTCTTTACCTACGGCATCGAAGTGTGGCATACGCCGAGTCGAATTGCGGAACAGGCGTTGCGGCGAGCCGACTCGGTGATGGCCATCAGCGAATACACCAGAACCGAGCTGCTCAAACAGATGAATGTTAATGCTGATAAGGTCAACCTGTTTCCTTGCTCGCTTGATCCGCACTGGCAACCCGAAGAACCCGATTGCAAATCGCCCGAGGGAGTCCCGGTGATACTGACGGTTTGCCGGCTCAACACGGACGATGCGTATAAGGGAGTAGACAGCGTGATCAGGAGCCTGCCCGCGGTTGTGAAAGATTGTGGGGCGGTCGCCTATCGAATAGTGGGACAGGGCGATGATGTGTCTCGCCTGAGAATTCTGGCAGAGGAGTTGAACGTGTCAGCGTACGTTACGTTCGCGGGCGAGCTTTCAGCGGGCGAACTGCGCGAAGAGTATCGCCGATGCTCGATGTTCGTTATGCCAAGCGAAAAGGAAGGCTTTGGAATTGTTTTCCTTGAAGCGATGGCGCACGCCAAGCCGGTGATCGGGGGCGCGCACGGCGGAACGCCTTCGGTTATCACACACGGCGAGACCGGGCTGTTGGTCAGCAGACTCGACATCGCCGGGCTTGCGCAATCAATAACAAGAGTTCTAAAAGACAATGAGTTTCGAGTGCGGCTGGGGCGCGCGGGTCATAGACGATTGCTCGACGACTTTACGTTTCGCAGCTTCGAAGCTAATCTCGATTCCTTTCTTCAAACCGTCTTTTAGGAGCCTCGATGGCCGTTCATCGTTCATTATTCATCGTTCATCATTAAACGTATGTGTGGAATCGCTGGAATAATCGGCAAAGTGCCGGACATAGCAGCTCGCGCCGAAAGGATGAGCGATGCGCTTGTTCATCGCGGGCCGGACAATCAGGGCTTTCAGATGTGGGGCGCTGCCGGCTCATCGCAAACGGCGTTCGCGCATCGGCGCTTGTCGATCATCGATCTGAGCGAAGCCGGCCGCCAGCCGATGGAAACTTCCCGCGGGCGTTACTCGATTATCTACAACGGTGAGATCTATAACTTTCTCGAGTTGCGACAGAAACTTCCCGGCCTGGGTTTCAAGCTCAAGACACACACCGACACTGAAGTGTTGCTGAGGCTCTATCAGGAACACGGACCCGAATGTCTTGAAATGCTTCGCGGAATGTTTGCCTTCGCGATTCGCGACAACGAGACCGGCGATGTGTTTATCGCGCGTGATCGGATGGGAATCAAACCGCTGTACTACTTTGCAAGCGGGGACTCGTTTGTTTTCTGCTCGGAGCTGCGCGGCCTGTTGGCATCGGGTCTTGTGCCGCGAGTGCTCGATCCGGTGTCGTTGAATTCGTATCTAAGCTTCGGCGCGGTCCAGGAGCCTCGCACGATCGTCGAGGGAATCCGGTGTCTTCCTCCCGCGCATTACATGGTCATAAGCGCTACTGGAGAAGTCCGCGAGCTTTCGCGCTATTGGGAGTTGCCGGAAACACAAACGTTGAGCAGCCGCGCCGGCGTGATCGAAGAAACAGCCGCCCGCCTCGATGAAAGCGTAAAGCTGCATCTGATTGCCGACGTGCCGCTCGGCGCGTTCCTGTCGGGCGGCATCGACTCGAGCGCGATAGTAGCGCTGATGACCAAACACGCTTCGGGGTGGGTCAAGACCTTCACCGTTTGTTTTGAAGAGCACGAGTTCAGCGAGCATAAACTCGCGCGCACCGTTGCAGAGAAGTGGGAGACTCATCACGCGGAGATTCTTCTATCAGAAGCAGAAATGGTCGCGTCGCTCGACGAAGCGATTGCCGATATCGATCAACCGACCATCGACGGCATCAATACCTGGGTGATCTCGCGAGCCACGAAACAGGCCGGCATAACCGTAGCGTTATCGGGGCTGGGTGGCGACGAGCTGTTCGGCGGTTATCCCAGTTTCACTCGCGCGGCTCTGCTTCACAAGTACCGAGCGCCGTTGAATTGGTTTAACCTCGAAGCTCGCGAGCGAATTGGAAGGATCACCACCGCGCTCATGGGTGATTCGCTTCCGGGCCAGAAACTGGGTTCCACGATTTCAGCCGGAGCTGATCTGCTGTCATCTTATTCAAGTATGCGTGGTTTATTTTCCAAAGCATCGCGCGCGAATCTTTTCAACACACCACAAGCCGCGAATTCGAAAACTGATTATGAGATCCCGGCCGAGACCCTGGCGCTGATGAATAACGGGAGCAACAACGGCCACGCGAACGGCGACATATTCAACCGAATCTCTCGATACGAGATGAGTCTTTACATGGGAAACATGCTCTTGCGCGACACGGACGCAATGAGCATGGCGAGCTCGCTCGAAGTGCGAGTTCCCTTGCTCGATCACAAACTGGTCGAGTGGGTCTTTTCGCTGCCGGGCGCGATGAAGAGCGGCAAACATCCGAAACAGTTGCTGATCGAAGCACTCGGTTTGAAACTCCCGCCCGAGATAACTGATCGGACGAAGATGGGTTTCGCGCTTCCGTTTGAACGCTGGCTGCGAACGTCGCTGAAACCATTCATATCGGAGGTTCTCAACGACCAGGACGCGGTTCGGGGCGCCGGTTTGAATCCGGGCGCGGTGTCCGGCGTCGTCGAGAGCTTTGCGAGGGGTTCACGCTCGACGTCGTGGTCCAGAGTTTGGAGCCTGGCCGTGCTGGTCGATTGGTGCCGGCGTCACCAGGTGCGAATAGCTGAGTAAGCGTGACAAGGAAACGTCATTGAGAGTGCTGCAGGTGATCCCGGCAGTCGCCCAGCGATATGGGGGACCAAGCCAGGCAATCTTTGAAATGTGCCGAGCGCTGAAAAGTCGCGGCATCGAAGTGCTGATCGCAACGACGGATGTTGACGGACGGGCCCGGCTTCCGGTTCAGACTGGAAGCGAGATCGAGTATCGCGGCGTGCCCACGATATTCTTTCGAGGATTGGGCGAGCGATTCAATTATTCGCCGTCGCTCGGCCGATGGCTCGACACCGGCGCGGCGGGATTTGCGATTGTTCACATTCACGCGGTGTTCTCGCATCCCTGCATCGCAGCCGCGCGGGCCTGCCGCAAGCATAACATTCCATACATAGTACGTCCGCTTGGCAGTCTCGATCCCTGGAGCATGCAGCAGAAGGCGGTGCGTAAACGGCTGATGTGGCAGATGGCCGCGGGCCGCATGTTGCGGGAGGCGGCTTCGATTCATTACACAACGGATGAGGAACGGCGGCTGGCGGAAAATTCGTTAGGGCTCGATCGTGGAGTCGTAATTCCGCTTGGCGTTGACATAGAAGCGATGCAACGCGCGACTGTCGAAGCGAGCTTTCGGGAGCATCATCCTTCACTCAGCGAGCTGCCTTACGTTTTGGCGCTGAGCCGCATTCATCCCAAGAAAAATATCGCGTTGCTGATTGAAGTTTTTCTGGAGCTGACAAGGCGGCCCGAGCTGAGTCAGTGGCGCCTTGTGATCGCGGGCGAAGGCGACTCGTCGTATCTGGCAAGCCTTCGCGCGTTGGCTCAAAGCAGTGACGCGATAATTTTTGCCGGCTGGATTGAGGGTGCGATGAAGGCATCGGCGATTCAGCAAGCGGCACTGTTCGCGTCGCCGTCACGCCAGGAAAATTTCGGCATCGCCGCCGCCGAAGCGCTCGCTTGCGCGGTGCCGGTGGTGGTGAGCGAGCACGTGAATCTCGCTTCCGAAATTGCGCGAGCGAATGCGGGGTGGGTGGCTTCTTTGGAACGCGCGGATTTCTCTCGAGTGCTTTGCGAAGCGATGATGAGCGGCGAGGAGCGCCAGCGTCGAGGCCGCGCAGGGAAGTTGTTTGTGGAGGAGAACCTGTCGTGGGAGCATGCGGCAAGAGAACTCGAGAGACTGTATTCGACAGTCATTGCGAACGCCGGAGCGCCGGCCAGCAGCTATTTGATGTGATGAATACCCGAATTGAATTGGACAACGAAGACGACCCGCCCCAGCGGCGTGGAATGTCTATAGTTGGGAGTTTGAAAGGGCGCGCACGCCGTCAGGGGCCGCAGCCCACGTAGTGGGCGAGAGCATTTAGCCCAGGGCGAGTCCGCGAGCCCTGGGTACCTTGCGACCGGCGAAGAGCCCGCGTAGCGGGCGACAGCGCGACACCGTTCGACCGAGTGCCTTCTGTCGCCCGCTACGCGGGTTCCCAATCGCGAAACGACTCGGTGTACCCAAGGCTGCGCGGACTTGCCTTGGGCTACACGCTTTTGCCCACTCCGTGGGCTTGAACCCCGTCAGGGGCGCTATGACGGTCCCGATAACACGCCAGTCCGGTGACGATTCGTGATTGAATGCCCAACGACGTGTCGAACATTGCACCCCTGGCGGGGTGCGGCCCAGTCACTAACTCCGGTCTATAAACATTCCACCCCTCCGGAGTGGTGAAAAGCTCCGCGACTCTCGGTACGCTATGTACATTCTTGGAATCAACGCATATCACGGCGACGCGGCGGCGGCGATAATTCGCGACGGCCATCTGATCGCCGCAGTCGAAGAGGAACGATTCAATCGCCAAAAACACTGCGCCGGGTTTCCAACCGAATCGATTCGCTATTGCCTCGAAGCCGCCCGCATCGGCATCGAAGACATTGAACACATCGGCATATCGCGCGATCCGTCGGCTCACCTTCACAAGAAGATTCTTTTCGCCGCAACTCGCATTGCAAAGAACTTCACGGGCGTGAGCGGCGCACAAGTCGTGGGGGAGAGAAGCAGTCCCGGCTTGTTGCGATCGATTGGCGACCGCATGGCAAACGCGGCGCGGGTTCGCGATCTCGGCGAGGAGCTCGCGAAGGAGCTAGGCGTTTCAAGAGGCAAGCTTCGCGCGGAGTTTCACAACATCGAGCATCATCGGGCGCATCTTGCGAGTTGCTTTTTCGTTTCGCCGTTTGATCGCGCGGCGCTGCTGTCGATTGACGGCTTCGGCGATTTCATCTCGACGATGTGGGGCGTGGGTGACGGCAACACGATAGATGTGCTTGGGCGTGTCGAGTATCCTCACTCGACTGGAATAGTCTACACGGCGACGACTCAGTTTCTCGGCTTTCCTCACTACGGCGACGAAGGCAAGGTGATGGGGCTGGCGCCGTACGGGACGCCGCGCTACCTCGAAGAGTTTCGAGACATGATTCGAACCGAGGAAGACGGACAGTTTCGATTGAACCTGGATTACTTCCGGCATCACACGGAAGGCGTCGAGATGTCGTGGAACGAGGGCTCGCCGGTGATCGGCCGGATTTTTTCGAGCGAGTACGCAAATCTGTTTGGTCCGCCGAGAGAGCAAGGCTCGCCACTGACGGATCGCGATCGCGATATCGCGGCAAGCCTTCAGGCACGCCTCGAAGAAGTCGCGTTTCACATTCTCAATCATCTGCACGAACAGACCGGGTTGACTGATCTGGGACTTGCGGGCGGCGTTGCATACAACTCGGTGATGAACGGCAAGATTCTGCTCAATACAAGATTCAAACGCGTGTACGTGCAGCCCGCTGCCGGCGACAGCGGAACCGCCGTGGGAGTTTGTTATCAGATTTACAACGACGTGCTCGACCGGCCTCGCGGGTTTGTGATGGACGGGCCATATACCGGACCCGAGTTTTCGGACGAGCAAATTCGTGTTGAGCTTGAACGCGCCGGAGTGCCGTACGAACAGTTTGATGACACGGAATTGATGAAGCGCGCGGCAACGGATATCGCCGATGGAGCAGTTGTGGGTTGGTTTCAGGGGCGAATGGAGTTCGGGCCGCGCGCGCTTGGGAATCGCTCGATCGTCGTCGATCCGCGCCGCGTGGATATGAAAGAGATCCTCAACGACCGAATCAAAAAGCGCGAACCCTTTCGCCCATTTGCTCCTTCGATACTCGAAGAACGCGTTGGTGATTACTTCGAACAAGCGCATCCAGCGCCGGCGATGCTGATGGTCTATCAGATCAAACCGGAGCGCCGCGCTGAGATTCCCGCCGTCACTCACGTCGACGGATCGGGGCGCTTGCAGACGGTGACTCGCGAACTGAATCCGCGATACTACGATCTCATCTCGGCGTTCGACAAACTCACCGGGGTTCCAGTCGTGTTGAATACTTCGTTCAATGAGAACGAACCGATCGTCTGCACGCCGCGCCACGCGATTGAATGCTTTCTGAAGACGCGAATGGACGTTCTATATCTTGGGAACTACGCTGTGCGCAGAAGCGGAGGACAGCTTTGATACCGGTCACGCTGCTGGTCACAACTCGCAACGAAGCCGCGAACATCGAGCGGTGTCTTTCGAGCGCCCATCAATTCATCGATCAGATTTTCGTGATCGACTCCGACAGTGAAGACGAAACGGTTGGCATAGCGCGCAAGTACGCCGAGGTTGTGAATCTCGCTTACGATCATAGCAAGATCATTCCGTGGATATACCAGTGGGGCCTTGAGAATCTTCCGATAAGAAACGAATGGGTGATGATTCTCGAGGCCGATCAGATGCTGACGATGGAGCTCAAGTCGGAACTCGAGAGGCTTTTTGCAAAACCTGTTCGTGAAGATGGCTTTTATGTTCGCCGTCAACAGGTGTTTCGCGGCAAGGCGCTTCGGTTTGGCGGCTATGGGTCCAAGTACATGCTGAAGCTCTTCAGGCGCGCGGCTGGCGAGCTTGATCCCGAGGAAACCGATACGCGAGTCTACGTCAGAGGAGTGGTCGGCCGATTGAGATCGCCGATCATCGAAGAGAACCAAAAGGAAAACGACATACTGTTCTATCTGCAAAAACATCTTCGTTACGCGGATGCTTTCGCGCGGGAGGAACTGCAGCGTCGCGAAGAAGGTTTCAAGTGGAAGCAGCAGCCGAAATTGTTTGGAACGCCGGATCAGCGAGTGCTGTGGCTCAAACAAAACTTCTTCCGTCTGCCGTTGTATCTCAGGGCGTTTCTCTATTTTTTCTATCGCTATGTTATTCTGCTCGGCTTTCTCGACGGCAAACAGGGCGCGATCTTTCATTTCATGCAGGCGTTTTGGTTTCGCCTGGTTTGGGACATCAGGCTTGAGGAACTGATCGCGAACGGCGCTTCGGAGTCCGACAAACTTCAGTTTGTCGCCGCGTGCAAAGAGGCAAAAAGCGGGAAGACGACAAACTGAAGTTTATCGGACTATTCGGACTAACAGGTTGGGAGGAGGTTCATAGTGAGCAGAAGGGCGCTTATTACCGGGATCACTGGCCAGGCGGGAAGCTACCTGGCGGAACACCTCATCGAGCTTGGTTACGAGGTCCACGGAATCGTCCGTCGAGTCGCCCTCGAGGATTCCGAGCGTCGAGTCGGGCGAATCTCGCATCTGCTGGACAAAGTAATCCTTCATCCCGCGAGCCTCGAAAGTTATCCGAGCATATTTCATGTGGTCAGCCATCACGATTTTGACGAGTGCTATCACCTGGCCGCTCAGAGCTTCGTCGCCGAGAGTTTCACCGACGGGTTCTCGACGATGAATACGAATATCAACGGCACTCATTTTATGCTGGCGGCGCTGAGGGAACTGCGCCCGAAATGCCGATTTTATTTTGCCGGCTCGAGCGAGATGTTCGGAAAAGTGAAGGAGAGCCCGCAAAACGAGAACACGTCGTTTCACCCGCGCAGTCCTTACGGCATCAGCAAGGTAGCCGGCTTCGACCTCACGCGGAACTATCGCGAGGCGTACGGCATGTATTGTGTCGGTGGAATCTTGTTCAATCACGAGAGCCCGCGGCGTGGTTTTGAGTTTGTGACTCGCAAGATCACCAGCACCATCGCGCAAATCAAATCGGGCGCGGCAACCGAATTGCGGCTCGGCAATTTGGATGCGAGCCGCGATTGGGGTCACGCGGCTGATTACGTTCGCGCGATGCATCTGATGCTTCAACAGCCTGAACCCGATGATTATGTGATTGCGACCGGCGAAACTCATTCGGTTCGCGAGTTCTGCGAACTGGCGTTTTCAGTTGCCGGACTCGATTTCGAGAAGTACGTAAAAACCGACGAAAGATATTATCGCCCGGCTGAAGTGGATCTGTTGGTCGGCGATTCGTCGAAGGCGCGGCGCGTGTTGGGATGGGCGCCTCGCTATAGTTTCAGCGAGATGGTGCGTGAGATGGTCGAGGCGGACCTGCGGGCGAATAGCCGGTAGGCCCCGAAGAAGAAGTTTCCATTTTCCATTTTTGATTTTTCATTTGTCATCGATCGTTAGCCTTCGGTTCATAGGATGACCAATGAAATGGGAAGGAAATACCACGAAATGGAAAATGGAAAATGGAAATGATTCGTTCCCAGAACACGGTGGTCGCCCGGGGTTAGCCTCCAAATCATGAAAGTGCTTCTCCTGAATCAGTGCTTTTATCCCGATGTCGTTTCGACGGCCCAGCATCTGACTGATCTCGCTGAGGAACTGGCGGCCGGGAATCACGAAGTCACGGTGGTCGCGAGCAGCCGCGGCTATGATGATACGCAAAAGCGATTCGCAAAACGTGAAACGTGGAAGGGTGTGAGCATTCGTCGAATTGCTTGCACGGGGTTTGGAAAGAGAAACAGATGGACTCGCGCTTTGGACTTTGGAAGCTTTCTTCTGAGCTGCGCAGCCCGCATCGTCTTGCTTCCGAAGCCTGATCTGGTGGTGGCGATGACATCACCGCCGTTGATTTCGTTTCTGGCTGCATTGCTGGTTCGACTAAAGGGCGGGCGATTTGTTTTCTGGGTGATGGATTTGAATCCCGACGAGGCGATTGCCGCGGGCTGGCTGCGAAAGACATCAGCCGCCGCGAAGTTTCTTGATGCGCTTCTGTCATACAGTCTTCGCCGAGCGGAGAAGATCATCGTTCTCGACAGATTCGTTAAGGAGCGAATCGTCGATAAGGGAGTCGCTCCGGACAAAGTGCTTGTGATACCGCCGTGGTCTCACGACGACGCGATCAGCTACGATGAGCGAGGCCGGCTCGAGTTTCGAGCGCAGCACGATCTCAACGAAAAATTTGTGGTGATGTACTCGGGCAATCACAGTCCGTGCCATCCGCTCGATACGTTGCTCGAAGCAGCGCGTCAGCTCGCGAACAACGACAAGATTGTCTTTTGTTTCGCGGGCGGCGGCAGCGAAATGGAAAAGGTTAGATCATCAATAACCCGGCATAAGCTGACCAATGTGTTGTGCCTTGACTATCAACCTCTGGACCACCTGGCCGGTTCGCTTTCCGCTGCCGACATGCACGTCGTAGTGATGGGCGACCCGTTTGTCGGAATAGTTCATCCGTGCAAGATATATAACATTTTGGAAGTCGGCGCGCCCATCCTCTACATCGGACCTGCTGAGAGCCACGTGTCGGATATCTTTACCACGATTGCCGATCGAAGCGTAACGTTCAGAGCATCGCACGGGGATGTCGATGCAGTAGTTCGGCACATTGTGGAAGCCGCATCGCGATCGCGTGATGCGTCGATCCCGCGAATTCGGAGTTCAGCCGCGGTTGCTTTTTCGAAGCGCACGGTATTGCCTCGCATGATTGAAGCGCTGCGGCCGGCGCGTGATTTGCCAGACGTTTCGGGGTCCGTGATCGCCGATGCCGAAGGCCCCGGCTTTCAAGAACATATTTACTAATCGCGGAGACACACAAGCAATGGAGCATTCTTCAATGGTGCTGGTAACAGGCGCTGGAGGATTCATCGGTCACCATCTCGTCAACTATCTCACCGGCCGAGGCTATCGGGTTCGCGGCGTGGACATCAAGGAACCCGAGTATGAGCCGACGGCGGCGCACGAGTTTGAGATTCTGGACCTGCGCGATCCGAATAACTGCGCGCGCGCGACGACTGGCGTCGATGAAGTGTATGGGCTGGCGGCGAACATGGGCGGCATAGGGTTCATCGAGGCTAACAAGGCCGTGATCGTGCGCGACAACACGCTTATCAACTTGAACTCGATCGAAGCCGCTCGTGCAAACGGAGTGAAACGATATTTGTACACATCGAGCGCGTGCATCTATCCCGGCTATCTTCAAAAGCAAACGGATCTGTCACCGCTGAAGGAGGAGGATGCCTACCCGGCCGACGCCGAGGATGGCTACGGTTGGGAGAAGTTGTACATGGAGCGAATCTGCCGGCACTACCGCGAGGACTTCGGTTTGGAGACCAGGGTCGCGCGATTTCATAACATCTTCGGGCCGCTCGGCACCTATGACGGTGGCCGCGAAAAGTCTCCGGCGGCCATTTGCCGCAAGGTGGCTCTCGCGGCTGACGTCGATACCATAGAGGTCTGGGGAGACGGGGAACAGACGCGCTCATATTGTTATATCGACGATTGTGTTGAAGGCATTCATCGTCTGATGAGAAGCGACTATCGTGATCCGCTCAACATCGGGCAGGATCGGATGATCTCAATAAATGAACTAGTCGAGATCGTGGCCGGCATCGCCGGCAAAAAGATCAGCAAGCAATACGATGTGTCAAAGCCGCAGGGAGTCCGAGGCCGGAACAGCGACAATTCGCGATTGCGGCAAGTGCTCGAATGGGAACCCCTTGTTTCTCTTGAGAAGGGCCTCAAGATCACGTATGAATGGATAGCCGCCGAACTGCGGAAGCAGAACACCGGAGTCAAGGCGCCGAGTCCGTCAATGTAGCGTATGATTCGCAGGGCTTCTCGCAGCAGTTGCTCGCGCTCTCGTTCTCGATTATGCTCACGGCTGTTGTTTAGGTTCCGTTCTTTCCCCCAGGCCAATCTACGTGGATGTTCGTTAGGTTTTCGATTGTAGGACCATGACTATTTCTTACATCGGCATTTTTATTGCGTCTGTCCTGCTGTCATTCGTGTTGACCCGGAGTATCCGCAATCTGGCGAATGCGCGAGGCTGGGTTTACGCTCCCGCATCGTCCCGGCACATTCACAAGGATTTGATTCCGCGCCTGGGCGGGATCGCGATCTTTATCGCATTCGCGCTAATCGCGCTCGCACTGATAGCGGTTCCGGACTTCCTGGGCGTTGCGGAACCCATATCGCGGCGCACCGTGCTCACCATTCTGGGGCCGGCAACGCTTGTCTTTTCTTTGGGGTTGTACGACGACTTCCGCCCGGTGAACCCCTATGTGAAGTTTGCGATTCAGGGGGTGGCCGGAGCGCTGCTGTACCTGGGCGGGTTCGGGGTGTTCCGGTTGCCGCTTCTGTTTGGAGCCCACGAGTTCGGCTGGATCGCGCTTCCGTTGACGATCCTGTGGGTGCTATGGATCACCAACGCTTTCAATTTGCTTGACGGCGTGGACGGCCTGGCCTCGGGGTCGGCGTTGTTTTCGACTCTCACTGTTTTTGTTGTGTCGCTGGTCGCAGGTAATTTTCTGGTTTCATCGCTGACGCTGATTCTGGCAGGCGCAATTCTGGGATTCCTGCGGTTCAACTTCAACCCCGCGACTATTTTCCTCGGCGATTGCGGGAGCCTGTTTATCGGTTTCATGCTCAGCGCGCTGGCGCTTGCAGGCGCGGGAAAGACACCAACCATTGTCGCGGTTGCAATCCCGGTGATCTCGTTTGGTTTGCCTGTGCTTGAAACTGTGTTGTCGGTCATGCGCCGGTTCTTGAGCGGGCAGCCGCTGTTTGTGGCCGACAGCCAGCACATCCATCACAAACTGCTCGAACGAGGTTTCTCACAGCAGCAAGTTGTCGTCATCCTCTACGCGGTCTCAGCCGGGTGCGGTTTGCTGAGTTTGTTTTTGCTTTATCCTTCAGGGCCGATGGTTGGGATAGTGCTCTTTGTAATCGGCACCGGCATCTGGCTGGGAGTGCAGCACCTGGGCTATCACGAGTTCTTCGAATTGGGCCGCGTTGCGCTTCGCACGCTCGAGCAGAAGAAGATAATCGTTCACAATCTGGCGATTCGCCGCGCTACGGAAGCAATGTCAAAAGCGGAAGACATAAACGATATACGAGTTGTTCTTCGCGATGCGTTTGAGGGAAATGACTTCGACGCGTTTGAGCTTCACCTTTCGGCATCGGATGCTGACGGCGTCGAATCCGGGAACAGGGCGCTCATTTGGGAAAAGCCAAACGGAGATCACACCGAAGCCACATGGACGCTCACGCTTGATCTCAAGTCTACTCGCGGCGAAACCCTGGGATGGCTGTCGCTTTATCGCAAATGTAGCGGCGCACCTCTTCTTGTCGACATAAATCTTCTGATCTCCGGATTCAACATTGCTCTCGCAAAAGCACTTGAGCGCATGTCTGACAATCTGTGTTTAGACCCAGCGGCGGCCAAGGAAACGCCAGCGGATCACGTTATGATAGGAACTCCGTGACTTCTGACTTCTGACCTCTGACCTCTGACCTCTGACTTCTGACCTCTGACCTCTGACCTCTGACCTCTGACTTCACTTCACCGCCACCGCAAGCGTGTCGTGATGGTCAGCGATCAATTCGCGCAAATACGGACCGATACGGTTTGACGCTTCGAAGCCCGCTTTCTTTGCGGCCGCATCCTGCGCGGCAGCCGGGATGTCGACGCTTTCAGCGTAATGTTTTAAGTCTCGATAGACTCCGAGCGTAAACAAATCCCAACTCGCGCCTTGATCCCTGACGAAGATGAAATTCTCAGGCCGTCCGAGCGCTCGCTGATATGCGTTCTCCATTTCTCTTTCCTTGAAGAGCTCGGCTTGCTTGCCCGCGAGCGCATGAAATATCTCGAGATGAAAGAACGCTCCCTTTGAAAACGCGGCGCGCAAATCACTCAGCGGCGGTCCGTAGACGAACAGGTCTTCCTGCCACGCAACCAACTCCTTCAACTTATCTCTGAACATTCTCGCCTCACTCTCTCGCTTGCTCACACGTTCCGGCCGGTAGTACTCGGCGTAACTACCCATCGGGAACAACAACATCAAATCCCATTTGTCGCCCTGACTGTGTCGAATCCACTGCGGCGGCTCATCGCCTGTCGACGTGTAACTTGTTATCCGCGACTTGTAGAGATCGATCAGAGCAATGAGCTTTCCCGGCGCGGCCTGCACGAACTTAGCGTTATACAGATACGTTGGATCGGCGGCGCGCGAATCAGAAGCCAGCAGCACTAGCGCGATAACGATAAGGACGATTCGCATAGTTGTCTCCGAAATTGTTGACATCGGATGGTACGTTATCCCTTCGACGCTCATCTTACCGGCGCTCCCGTCATAACGTGAGGCTGACTGCTCAGCTTCTCGTTCACCCGTCTGATCGAACCGCCGATTATCGCATTCAAATCAGCCACCGCTTTCTGAGTCTCTTCAGTCACCTCACGCAAGCGAAGCATTTGTGGTTCGGTTGGAGGCGCGATCGCCGAATTGATCGACCCGCCGAGTGACTGAACCTCTTCACGCAATCTTGGCGGATAGCGATAACCGAAGGGCGCTTCGCGAACCAGCGTGGCGCGCAACCTTTTCAGCTCATCAAGCGCCGCGGTTATGTCGGCTGCCGCGTCGCCGGATTGTGCAGGCCGCGCAGCCGGTCCGGCGCCATTGCCGTCGCCTGCGCCATCTACTGCTCGCCCGGCTGTGGCCGCCGGATCAGGAACCCTTCTCATTGTTTCCGACAACCCCGTTAACTGACGAGTGAGATCGTCTACGCGAGCAACAACATTATTGAGAGTGGAACTCAGATCGCGAAGCCTCAATGCCGCGTCCAGTTGCGCATTCAGATCGGCGTCGGAAATCTTTATTCGCGGATCGAGTCCCACGCGAACCGTCTTGCTCAGTTGCTTTCCGGAGGCCCTCAGCGTGATCGTGTAATCGCCGGGCACGACCGAAGGTCCGCCGCCGAATCCAAATCGCCCACCGCCTTCTTCGGCGGCTGGTTGATCACCCGAGGCTGGGCCTGAGGGCGCGGCTCCCGCAGCCGCCTGAGCGCCGGCCGCACCGCGACCCTGGCCCCCGCCTGCTGCTTGCCCGCCTCCGCTGCCTCTGCCGAAGCCGCCGCCTCCACCCGGACCGGCGCCCGGCGCTGGAGTCGGAGGATCATAACGAAGATCCCACACGACGCGATTCACACCCGCCTTGTTAGCCGTGCTGCGAATCGTGCGAATGGTCTTGCCGCTCTTGTCAGCGATTGTGATGACGATTGGACCGTTCACATCGGCCTTCAAGTAATAATCGATCAACGCGCCAGCAGGTGGATTCTGCGCAGCGAAAGTCTTCTGTCCAAGATTCGAATCCTTGCCCCACATTTGATATCGAGTCGCCTGGCGAACATCAAATAGAAACACCTCATTCGCTTTCGCGCTTGCGAGTTCCTGAAGCGCGCCCGCGCCATCGAGTATGAACACGCCGCGTCCGTGTGTTGCGACGATCAGGTCGTTGTCTCGAGCGTGAACGACGATATCACGCACGGCGACCGCGGGGATGTTGTTGCGAATAGACCCCCAATGACTGCCGCCGTCCCACGACGCGAATATCCCGAGCTCGGTTCCGCAGTAAAGCAATGTCTTCACTTTCGGGTCTTCGCGGACAACATGTACGTAGCCCTTTGCCGGCAAATCACTCTTGATCGAACTCCACGTCTGGCCGTAGTCGGTTGTCTTAAACGCCCACGGGCCGAAGTCATCGTCTTGATGCCGGTCAAACGCAACGTAAGCTGTCCCCGCATCGAAGTGCGAAGCGTCGATGTTCGGAACCCACGAATTCGCGGGCAAGCCTTTGATGTTGCCGGCGACGTTCTTCCACGTCTTGCCGCCGTCCTGAGTCACTTGAACGTTGCCGTCATCGGTTCCGACCCAGATCACTCCGGGCTTAACCGGAGATTCGGCGATCGCGAGAATCGTGCAATGAAACTCGGCCGCGGTGTTGTCCGTCACGACCGGCCCACCTGATGTCTGCTGTTTTGTTTTGTCGTTGGTAGTCAGGTCGGGGCTGATCTCCTGCCACGAGTGACCGTAGTTCGTAGTCTTGAACAACACGTTGCCGCCGTAGTAGACGGTCTTCGGATCGTGCGGCGAGGCTACGATGGGCGGGTTCCAGTTGAAACGATATTTGTAACCTGCGATGGCGTTGCCGCTCGAGCCGGTCTCTTTCGGATAAGGGTGAATGCTGCGCGTGTTTCCCGAGGTGGTGTCCGTCACACTTATCGTCCCGCCCTGCGAATCGGAATAGACGAGGTTGGGCGAGCTTATGTCGGGCACGACGAAGAAGCCGTCACCACCGCTTACGGTGTACCAATCGTCTTTGCGAATGCCTTCGCGATAGAGCGTCGCGCTGGGCCCCACCCAGTTGCCGTTGTCCTGCAAGCCTCCGTACACGTAGTAAGGCTGACGCATATCGTAGGTGATGTGGTAGTACTGAGACAGCACGATGTTGTTGATGACTTCGAACGTCACGCCCTTGTCGTTCGAGACCTGGAATCCGCCGTCGCTGCCGCTCAAGATTCGATTCGAGTTCATCTGATCGATCCAGAAGGCCTGATGATCGCCGTGCACGCCGTTCGCGATTCGAAGGAACGTCTTGCCGCCGTCGCGCGACACGGACAACCCGCCGCCGAGAGAATAGATTCGTTCGGGATCATTTGGGTCAACGCGAATGTCGCTGTAATAGAACGGGCGGAAGTTGATATTCGGATCGTTGTGAACCATGCGCCAGCTTTCGCCGCGATCATCCGAGCGGAACAGATTCCCCTCGGTCTTTGTTTCGGTGATCATGTAAACAGTCATCGGATTGCTGCGCGAGATCGCGATTCCGATTCGATCCATCGCCGTCTTCGGCAATCCGTTACTTAGCTTCTTCCAAGTCGCCCCGCTGTCGATTGATTTGTACAGCGCGGTTTGCCCTCCGCCCGAATCGAAGCGCCACGGCTTTCGGCGAAATGTGTACATTCCGGCGTAGAGGATTCTCGGATTCTGCGGATCGATATCGATGTCCGAGCAGCCGCTGTCCTTATCGATGAACAAAGTCTTCGCCCACGTCTTGCCGCCGTCGGTTGTTTTGAACACACCGCGCTCATCGTTAGGCCCCCAGGCTCGCCCAAGCGCCGCGACATAAGCAGTATCTGGATCGCGCGGATCGACTTTGATTCTTTTTATTCTTTCAGTCTCATTCAGTCCCAGATGCTTCCAGGTATCACCGGCGTCGGTTGATCGATAGACGCCGTCGCCAAACGAAGCGGTGTTTCTTGGATCGCCTTCGCCGGTGCCGACCCAGATGACGTTAGGATCAGAAGGCGCGACGGTGATGGCTCCGATTGAGAGCACGGCTTGATTGTCGAAGATGGGTTTGAAAGTCGTGCCGCCGTTTGTAGTTTTGAATATGCCTCCGTCGGCGCCGCCCACATAGAATGTATAAGGATCGCCGGCAAGGCCTTCGATAGCGGTGACTCTCCCGCCCATGTTGGCGGGTCCGATCGAGCGCCACTTGAGGTTGGCAAGCAACGCCGCTTCGTTGGGTTCAGGTGCCGCACTACGAACGGCGATTGGCGTCACAACTGCGATCAAGAGAACGAGGATGAGTCTTTTCATATGCGCCTCCAAGACGAGACAGAGTGAATCGTGTCGTGATCTCCACTGGTGTGATTTCGTAGTGAGGTGATCTGCAGCCGAACTTGATGTGGTCAACTGCAAAGTGCGTATATCACACACGACTAGCCATTTCAAATCAAGCGAATCTCCAGTGCTTGAAACCCCGTATTGCCCCTTGCGCAGACAAATGAGGTCGAGCTATGAGGGTTCCTTCTCCTGCGTGAACCAGTGGTATGTATGAGTCGTGGAGTTGCGCCTGTAGTGTTTTTCCTTGAACTGATGCATGGCTGCCCCATACTGCCCGAGAATCAACACTGCATCGCTATTTTGCGCTAAAGTCTCTTCGTCAAGGAGGTCAAGGTACTCGACACTTTCGTCAGTGGAAAGCACCTCTTTGATCTGTACTAGAATACGGTTGATCATTTTGATCTTCACCTCATTCAGCGGCCCGTCTGGTTTTTTCTTTGATAACTCGCGGACCTCGCTCAGAAAGGACTGAAGCATCGGGTCAAGCATGTCGAACCTTTCCACCTGCTGTCTGGTCGGTTTACCGGCCGTCACTTTTGCCATTTTACGCTCCTTCGTTTCGACTTTTCGGCAGATCAGTCTTCACGCGGGACAAGCACGCATGAATTCCACGTACTTCTTTTTGATAACTTCAATCGGATGCCGTCCCTGTTTGTTCTCGAAGATATCCACCATCAGAGCTAGGTCCTCGTCTGTTATAGAGATCAGACAACGCCGTTGACCAGCCCACAAACTCACGGTGTTCTTGAAGACCGCGGGGGGCAAGCGATTCCGCGTGATAAATATGCCAAACTTTCCGAAATGCTCATTGAGATATCGATTGAGCTGATTCACGTGTTCTCGTTCGATTGCCTTCACGTTCTTCAACTCCATAACAATCTGGCGGCTTCCGTAGTCCTGATAGATGTCCTTAAGGAAGTCGACAGACCGATTGTTGTAAAAGATGAGGTCTCGAATAAGCACACCCGAATCCGTTCTACTTTGCTCCGCCGCGAAGTCGAGGTAAGGATACAACAGCGAAGCCATCAGTTGGCACACCGCATCTTCGTACCTCTTGTCCGCGTTGTCGGTCTTACCTGATGAGAGGGCGCGGACCATAGCAAGCTTCCGCTTTGCGGACTGAACGGGAATTGGTGAGAAAAGCGGATCATTCTTGCAGTCGGCCGCAGTGCGCTCCTTCTCCTGAATATATGCACGAACGACATCGTAGTGAGAACGATTGTAATTCAGAATCGCTACATGCTCTCTAGGAACGTTTTCGTTGGTGAGTGCATCTTCAACAAAGGCATTCTTGTAGTAGTCGTCGTATCCTATCCACGGCACGAAGCGGAGCCAGCGCTTTGGAATGAGAAGGACCGGCTGCTTGGTCACGGGATTGACAGGAACGGCGACGGATTCGTTTGCAAAGGTCTGCGTTCTGAGGTTGTAAATATTCTCGATGGTCACGGATTCTCTTGGGATTCCATGCTTGGCGCATTGGTCGATCGTGAAGTCCAAGAGAAAGCTTTTGAGAAAGCTGCACGCCAAATCACTTATTCGATCCTTCGAGACGTTATCGACATAGAGTTGGATCTCCTCGACGTGCGCGAACCCGTCTGCTTGTGCGTGAGGCAGGCGTTGAAACAGAGACAGAATATCTTTGGCTACCTTTTGTCCGAACCGTTTGCCACGTCTCGTCCTTGAGAGGCCGAGTCCGGCGTCAGCACATTCAGACGCGATGATGAGTTGTGAAATAGCTTCTTGCTCGCGGTTCCGTTCTGCCAAGCGCCCGAGCCGGTTGAACGCATTCAGTAAAGACAAGTGTAGAGACTGGTCTTGCTGCGACGGCGACTTCCAGAGAAGAAAGGGGTCGACGTATAAGGGCAAGTCCTCATCGAGGAACGGAATCGCGAAGTCTACCTCATCTTGCGTAAAAGGAAGGTCGTTGTAGTCGTTCAGTCGGGGCCGGATCAGTGTCATCGGCCTACATTCTACGCTCTTGTCATTTGATTCGACTACAAAAGGTCTCAGCCGATTAGATGTATCTCATTCGATGCTGAAATAGAACGGCCAATCGCGAGACACTCTAGCCAGCCAATTGTGTCTCCGCCTCGTCGTAATTCAGCAACACGGGCTATAATGTGGCGCCCGGAACAAGGAGGCATGGTTCATGGAATATCCTGTTATCGTCGAACAGAAGAACGGCGTCTGGCGAGCTTTCATTCCGGCGCTTGCTGATCTCAGCGCCGAAGGTGCGTCACGCGATGAGGCGATGAAGAATGCGCAGCGCGCTGCCGAAAACTATCTGTCAAAGGTGGAGGTCGCTACGATCAACGTTGCTCTCCCACGAGAACAAACATCACGGGCCGGGAGCCCGCAGGCACTCCTCAAGGAGATTGAAGCGTTCGCCGGCGACGAGGAAGCTCTCCGTGAGCATTTCGAGGAGATCGCTAGAGGGCGACAACGCCAGCGCGAAGAAGCGCAGTTGCGGGACGCTGAATGAAGCTCTACGTGATGGACACGGACATCGCGGGATTCGCTTTCCAGCGGCATCCCAAAGTCCAGCAACGCATCCAGAGCCTGCCCCAGGATGATCTGATAGTTACAACGATCATAACGTTTGGCGAGGACCTAGGCGGCTGGCTCCCTGCCTGTCGTCGAGCGGTGGATGGTGACGCTCGCTCACGCGCCTATGCTCGCTTACAGCGGGGGCTCGATTTCTACAGGAGATGGCCTTGCTTGCCGTTTGACGCAGCCGCTGCTGCAATCTTTGACGAGTTGCGGGCGCAGAAGTTACGAATCGGAACAAACGATCTTGCAATCGCCGCCATCACGCTTTCGACCAGCGGCACTCTGCTTACGCGCAACGCTGTAGACTTTAAACGGATTCCCAATCTCTTGTTCGAGGACTGGACTACGTGAGCATTAGCGCTCGGAGTCGCCGGCGTTGCCACTATTTCGGCCTTGGATCAATGGCAAGAGGAAAGCGGCGGCGATGCACAGATGCCGCCGCACTCCGAATCCTATAAGCCCGATCCGCTGATTCCCTTGCTCACAAGTATCTTCACTTCGACTCGGCGATTCTGTCGGCGTCCTTCCTCAGAAGTATTGTCAGCCACCGGTTTGAGATCGCCGTAGCCGAACGGCGTGATCATTCGACGCAAGGGAATGTCATGATTTTCCTGCAGGTACCTGACAACCGCGTCGGCTCGCTGTTGGCTCAACACTCGATTGCGAGCGGTGTTCCCCGTCGAATCCGCGAAGCCCGCGATCTCGATCACGTAACCCTTGGTCGCCGCCGCTTTTTGAGCCAGCTCGTCAAGCGCGCGCCGGTCCTCAGCAGAGATGATCGCGCTGTTTACCTTGAACAGCACCGCTATCGAATCCTGTACGGCGTAATCATCGAGCGCCGATATGCGTTCGTGAGCTTTGCCCGCTTCGTTTCTCGCAAGCTTCGAGAGTTCCCCTGCCTCTTCGACTTGTCCAGACAGCCGCTTGTTGGCTTCTTCCACCGGCGCGACCCTCGAATCAACGACCTTCGCGAATTTCAGGTCGCCCGAATCGAAGCGCACCTTATCCGCGACAAGCTGGCCGTCCGAATTACCGCGCCCTTCGACCTCAACCCTCAAGCCGCGCAGCAAGCTGGTGACTCCGTAGTCTTTGCCGGAGCGAAAGAATCCGCCCTTTGATTTGACGCTGGTGCGATCGGTCAGCATCACGACGGTCTCGGTGTTCGAGTCATCCGCCACGCTGAATGTGTCGGCTTCGCGGCGGATTATGATCCCGCTGACTTTCGTTTTCACACCGTTTGTGACGATACGGTTGCCGGGCCTGACGCCGGTATCGCGTGATTGGCTCTCCTGTCCGAGCACCGCGGAATTCAAAGCCAGCATCATCACGAGTGTTACAAAGGAAAAAACTCCAATTCGATAATGTCTCATTAAACCATCCTCCTTAGGAGCATTGTTGGTTGGTCGCGCCAAGGGATATGCGACCAAGTCTCTCGTTTGAATTGAAACGTCCATCGGTCCTTTCCAGTGGCCGATCGTCTCACGTTGCGGTTTCGTTTCTCCCTCTGAGGATCGGGATTGAGTGTCTTGCCCCGCAACCGAAGCGTCTCACTTGGGGAGTCCGTCCGTGGTGGCCTCGGACATAGTTGAATGTTAGACAATCTCGGCGATTCGCGCCATAGCGAGGATGCTGCGGAGTTTCAGGCGATGAGCCGGACGATTCAACCGCAGAGGGCGCCGAGGACGCGGAGAGTACCCGGAGTTCAAACTCCGCGTCGTCTCTGCGTCCTCGGCGCCCTCCGCGGTTGAAGATGTTTCTCTATTTTGCGACGACAGTCATTTCAATTGGCTTGGTTTTATCCTCAACCGTCGGGTTGTAATACTCATACACACGCGAGACGAAAGTCTTTGCGCGAACCGGGAACTTCGCTCGCAGCTTGTACGAGAATTCGATTCGCTGACGCGCGTTCAAGCCGTCAAAGTACAGGATCACTTGCTTGGCGGTGATCGTGTACTTCTCGAGCTTGCCGCCATTCTTACCGCGAGACTCGTCAACAAGAGCGGCAAAGTCCTCGCCCGAAGGTTCAAACCCCGGAGGAATTCCGAGATCAACCATGATCATCTTGGCTTTTGCCGGGGTGTTGTTTGTGACTCGAACTTTCGCCGTCGCGAATTCATTCTGAGCAAGCTGCGTTCGATCGTAGCTGACATCGATCGTCAACGGATCACGCGGGCCGGCGTCCACTCGCCGAGCCCACGGAACGTAGTAACGGCCAACGATTTGATACTGCATGCTGCCCTTGCCTGCGAATGACAGGCTTACTCGATGCGCGCCTTCGTGCGTGTAAGCCTTCAGGTCAACCATGTGAAGCAGGTCGTTGTTGTCTTTGGTTATTTGCACGCGATCGACGGGCTTGCCGTCAATCGACACTTCGACCGTGCCGGCTGTGTCCGCGTTCGTTCCTTTTGTGTACGACAATAGGAAGGCTTTGAGCGAGAGGATCGTCGCCTGGGTGCTCTGCCAGTTTCCGAACGCGTCTTTCTTCTCGGTCAGGTAATCGAGCGCCTTCTTTGCGAGCCCGCTCTTCTGACCGCTCTTCAGAAGCGCTTGAGCTGCCAGCGCGGTTGTTTCCAAGTCAGCCGAATCGTTGCGAGCCGATGTGGGAGTCTCACCTTCCTGTTTCCAGTAAGCCGTCTTCGGTCCTTCGGTTGCCCGCGCCGCCAGAATGTTTATGGCGGTTTCGGTCCACGCTTTGTCTTTCCCGTAGTCCGCCGCGAAATTCGCAATCACCGCAAGCGTGTAGGCATCTTCTTTCCCGGTGACGTGCGAAGCGACATACTGCTTCGCCTTCTCGACCGCTTCGCCTTTGTAGCCGGTTGAAGCCAGCGACCATCCGATGTACGCAGTGATTCGAACGAGGTCAGTGTTGTAGCGATTCGTCGCGCCTTCATTAATAAAGTAAGTGTCTGGCTTGAAGCTGCCGTCCGGCTGTTGCTGCGAAGCCAGCCAGTTCTGCGTGCGATCGATTACGCGCTGATCGACTTCGTGTATTCGCGACATGTCCGAGAATTCCATCAAGCCATAAGCGGTGAGTATCTTGTTCGCGGGTGCCTGGCCAAACCACGAGAAGCCGCCGCCGGGCACTTCGAACGTGACGAGCCTCTGATACCCCAGCGATATGAAGCCTTCGGCTTTCGCTTGAATCTCGGGGGTGATCTTCTTGCTCGTTTTCAGATAATCCATGACAAGAATGTCCGGATAGGTAGCCGACGAAGTCTGCTCGAAGCATCCGCCGGGCATCTGCAGGATCGAGTCGAGGCCCTCGACTACTTGTGATAACGCGCCGGGATAAAACTTGACGAAAATCTTCGAGGCATCGGCGATCGCGCCGGCTGGAATAACGACGTCTTTGGTCACGGCGCCTTCGAGGCGTTCGTTGATCACGACCGCTTTTTCTTCACCGTTGGGCTTCACACTGACCGAACGCGCTACCGCGTCGCCGGCCTGATTCGCGGGAGCGTCAACAAGCCGCGCGGTAATTTGCAACTGCTGATCGCCGATCTTCGAAGCTTTGACCCGGAACGATGCTGAGGTCACTTCGCCCGCGCCAACTTCGACTTGCTTGTTAGCGTTGTCATTGTCGAGCGCGAACCACGGATCTTGTCTCAACTCGAGCGAGACTCGCTGCGGCTTCGGCAGATAGTTGTATATCGCAACCGGAACCGAAACGATGTCGCCTTCGGTGAGCGAGACCGGGAGATCCAGATCGACGAAGAAATCCTGAAACACGCGAATCGGAGCCGTTGATGATCCGAGCGCTCCTTTCGTCGTTGAAGCCAGCGAGGTGACACGCCAGGTCGTGATCGAATCGGCCATCGGAACATGTATCGACGCTCGTCCCTGGCCGTCGGTTATCAGCGAGGGATTGGTGTAAAGCGTTTCGGGGAAGAAGCTCCGCACTCGAGGTGCTCTACCGGCGTCTTGCTTGTTATCTCGTTCTTCGTCGGCACCGGCCAACATAGCTTTTGGCTGGGCCATCGGAGCGGGAACGACCGCGGCCATCTCGGCAACCACGTTTACAGCGCCGTCTTTTCTCATCGCCAGACGATCCAACATCATCATTTTCCCCCCGGCTCTCCCGTTGATCGCGCGTCCGAATTCGCTGTTGTAATCCAGGTAAGCGGTCAACATAACTGGAGTCGACACGCGCGATTCCAGAGTGGCTTCGACGACTCCACGCGCGCCGGCGCTGAGGATCAACGTTCGATAAATCGTAGGTTGATAGGATTGGCTCTCAAACACTATGTGATAACTGCCGGGCGCGAGATTTGGGATGGTGAAGCGTCCGTTCGCATCCGTGTAAACAGAAGTGGTCGCTCCGTTTGCAACGCGCCGCGCCGACACCTTGACGCCGGCTATCGCTGTGCTGTTGTCTCGAACCGTTCCTTCGATCGCGACGCGTCCTCCGGCGACTTTGTCGTCGTCCACTCTCGCGCGGCCGTTGAATTGGCCGTAACGATTCACGTTCGTTTGCGGCTTCTGCTGTGCGTACACCTGAAACCCGATGTCGTCGGCCGTCTTTTCGCGGCCATCCGGGCCCATCGAGCGCAGAGTCAAGTAAGAATAGTTAGACGAAGTGAATTGTCCGTCGCCAACAAGCGGATTGCCCCACGGATCTTCGAGAGTCTTTTGTTGCGCGATGCCCTCGCTCGCGAATGATTCCAAATCTCGCTTGAATCCCGCAGCCGAGGCCGCGTGATTTTCATAGTAGCTCGTCATCGCGCGAGCGATCGCCTGCGCCTTTTCATTGAGCCGCACGGCATACTGCGCGAGATAGTCTCCGCGTTTCGCCTGAATCGCTTCGCGGCCGTACTCGCCTCGCACGTCCTTGTCGCTCACCGAACCCGCCGCGGCGAGAAGCACACGAGCATTGCGCTCGCGTTGCGCGAGAGGTTTCTCGCCTTCAAAATCATCGAGCAGCACTTTTTCGAATGAGAATTGATGAACCTCGTAGCGAGGCGTCAGCAATTCTTTTTCGAGATACATGAAAACCTTCTCGAAGCCGGGCTGCTTGTCCGAGAGCGCGAAAACCGCTTCATCCACGATCTCAATTCCGAGCGCCGCCGAAACGGGCCGGCCCATTCGATCAGTCACGCGGAAGTTGACGCACGCTTCGTCGCCGGGCTTGTAGCTTTCGCGCTCGGCTGACACCTCGACTTTCAGATCGTCGGCGGGGTCAACATAGACCAGACGGCGATCCGAGATTGGATCGGCGTCGGATGTGATTTGATAAGCTCGAACCTCGAGCGTTCCGAACATCGAAGGTGTCAGGTCAAGCGACAGACCTCCGCGGCCATTTGCGGTGTCGATCGCGCGAGTGACAAGCGTCTGCCCGTCTTTGACCACGTCGATGTACACGGCGCCTCGTTGCCGAGTCGAAATCGTTTCGAGTCTAATCGTGTCGCCGACTTTGTAGACGGCCTGATTGGTGCGAAGCATTAGGCTTTGCGATTGAGCGACGCTTTCAAGCTTCACATCCGATTGCGCCGATCGGCCGCGAGCATCGACTGCCGTAAGCTTCAATACCGCCGCTTCGTTGCCCGCGCGTACCGTAACGATAGCAACACCGCTCGCGTCTGTTTGAATCCGCGAAGGGCTGATGTTGCCGGTGACCGTTGTCTGCACCGGCGAGCCGTCGGCCGTGGAAGTCAGAATGTAGACCCGGTTCTCAAGTCCGGGAAGCAGGCGCCCGCTCTCTGGAACAGCCATGATCAGGATTGGAGTCTTGGCGACAAGAACGTTTCGCGATTTTGTTTCGGTGTGCTGCGCGGTGTCTTTGACCTCGACACCGATTGAAACCGGCGCGCTGCCTTGCTGGGTCGAGCGGCCCGCAAAGAAATCAGGCAGCTTGTATGAAAAGGGAAGATGACCTTCCGCATCGGTCTTGCCGTTTATCTTGACGAGCTCGACCGATTGAACATCGAACGTTGTCAGCGTGACGTTGACTTCGGCGTTTGTCAGCGGCTTGCCGAACAAGTAACGCGCGGTGATTGTTCCTTTGACGCTTTCGCCCGGCGCGTAATAACTTGCCTGTTGTTTTGCCGCATCGCCCGAAAGCTCCACGTCAACTTTGAACTTTGGAAGCACATAACGGTCAACGGTGACGGTCTTCTCCTGAGTGGACGCGGCCTCGGCTTCGCCGAGAATGGCGCGGATGTGATAAGGCCCGAAGTTCACTTCATCGGCCAACTCGAAATCGGCCGAGGCGACCCCAAAGCGATCGGTGCGATCTCGCTTCTTGAATACTTTGTTGCCCTTGCCGTCCTCGACTTCCAGCACGATTGGCTTATCGGCGACCGCCGCGTGAGTTGGACCGTCAAGAGCGAGCGCCCGGAGGTGAATCGTCTGGCCGGGTTGATAGAGAGGCTTGTCTGTCGTGAGCAGAATTCGATCGCGGCGTTCGAGTTGAATAGGTTGATTGGCGGTGACCGTGCCAAGCGTCGTGTCGGCGGTAACGCGCAATTGACGCGAGCCGAAACTGTCTGCCGGCAGCGTGAATGCTACCTGCGCAGTGCCGAACCCGTCAGTGCGGCCCGTGAATAACATTGTCGCGACGTCGCCGTTGATAAGTTCGAGTTTCACTCGCGTGTCCCGCAGCGGATTTCCCGACCTTGAGTCCGCAGTGATGATTCGCACTGAAGCAGGTGACCCGGCGGCGTATGCTCGTTGAGCGAACACGCGGACTACGGGCACGCGGAGGATCTCGGATATGGAAACGATCTTCGATGAATCGCCCACGCGGACCTTGAGCCGATCCCAGGCAATGTCTTCGATCTTGAGGCTGTCATCGAGCGGCATCGTGACCTTCGACGCGCGATTGTCAGGCGAAGCGTACCGGACGGCCTTTGCGACAAGTTTGTCATTGGGGTCGACAATCTCGAGCACCAGTACTTTATTGCGGGCTATGCCTTCGTCGTGAGGCACGATGACTTCGAACGAGCCGCGATGATAAACGGCTGCTAATTCATTGTCGTCGGCGAATACTTCTTCATGAGGCGCGAACGTTGTTAACAGGATTGCTATCGCAACGCACGTCAATACGACCGAAATTCTGGACCATCTGTTCTCTCTTACGAATCTCATTGGGCACACCTCGCTTATCATTTTCTTAGTTCGCGTGCTGGGACGTTTCCCGGCGCGCGTGATTGTTGCGCTCTTAGTTGGGGACGTCTCTGGTTACGGGCTGTGCGGCAATTACTGAACCGCAGTAGTAGAACGGGAGGTCAAAATTCTTTTGCGAAGGATTTTTGTCGAAGCGTCTTTGCAGACCTGAGGAGCGGGCGTTCAGAGTACCGACTTTAGTCGGGTGTTAACAGTCGATAAGCAAAAATACCCGACTAAAGTCGGTACTCTGAACGCCCGCTCTTACTTGTCTTGAGCCTCTGGTGCTTGATCAAGTCTCTTCGGAGCGGTCTTGATGTCGTTGAAATTCGTAATCGCGTTGAACAGCATGTTGAACTCGCCGAAGTTCTGCCATCGATAACACGGATTAGTTGAGAAGAGCAGAACGCGGCCGCGGCCCACCGGAACATCGACGATTGCCGGACGGTTGCGAATCTCCGTTGCGCCTTTCATCAACCCGCTCAGCACCGAGCTGTCGCCGCCACGGAATCGCATCAACACCTGACTGCCGCGATCGCGTTCGGGCACTTGGAGCAGCGGACCGTTCGCGTATCGCACAGGCACGGTCTTCTGCCAGTAGCCGTAGAAAAGCGGATGTGAAGACTGAAGGATCTCGGCTTCGATGATAGGACCCGGCCCGTAGAACTGCGGCGAGGTTCTGCCCGCGTCGATTGTTCTCGTGAGCCCGAACTCCGGTGGAAAGAAACTCGCGCTTCCAAGTGTGACGAGCAAGCCGCCCGCTTCAATGAACTTCTCGAACTCAGCGACACCGGCGATGCCCATACCCCCGGTGATGTCTTCGGACTCGCCGTACATCCCGAGGCTCTTGAAGCGATCGGTCTTGGTATAAGCCATTGGTTTGCTCTTCGGCTCGATGTCGTAGACCAGTCCTTTCCCGCCGCGTCCCTGATTCGGCACGACGATCACGTCATACGCCGCGCGCAAGTCGCCTTTCTTGACGCGCTCCTTGTAAATCAAATCGAAAGGCACTTCGAACTTGTCGAGCGCGTAACGCACCCAACCGACCTCCTGCGTATTGCCCCACGTGCTGTAAACGGCCAGCCTCGGGATATCCAGTTCGTGCATCGGTACGTCTGGTGTTTTCGCAAGCGCGGCGGCCGTTAATCCAAGCGCCTCAACAGCCGCTTTGACGCGCGCTCCCGTATCGTTGCCTTGACTCGCGGCGACGATGAACGAGCCAGACGGAAATTCGGTGTTGCCATCTTTGAATGATTGTTCGGCGGCTTGCACCTTGAGACTCTTCAGCCGATACCGAAGCGTGATCATGTTGTTTGACCCGTAATGCGCAATCGCATACGCCGCCGGCGTCTGCGTGCCCGCGACGGTTCCTTTGACATCGACCTTATCTACAGGTTGAACGGCGATAGCGAGAATCGATTTGTCGGCGATCTCTTTTACATCGACGTGATTCATCAGACCCATCGTCCATCCGGTGTCGTCGTAGGTTCGAAGATTCGGATCCGGGAAGTCCTGCTTCTCGAGAAGAATCTTTGCAAGTCTGCCGTAAGGTTGATCGCGTTTGATCACAAGCGATCCCGCGGGAAACGTTCCCTCTTTCACTTTGATCTCGGCAGTCGCGCGGCCGGCCTCGATCCCTTGAATTCGAAGCAGGTTGATCATCGACGCCACGCGAGTCATATCGCGCTGCCCGCCGGGAATCACGTAAGCGAACGGCGCATCTTTCTTGCCGGACTCGATTGCGTTTCGGCTCTTGCGATAAAAGTTTTCGAGAATCACTTTTGGAAACGACGCCGTGAGCTGAAGCGCCGACAACACTCCGGTCTCCATGTAGTTTGTGTTGTTGCGCATCGACCAGACTACTTCCTTGTAAGGCGGCAGTGGCCGATACCATTCGCGGCTCGTGGGGCTGACGCGTCCGCCGCCGGCCGCCTCGCCCGAATCCACTTTGCGCTTCATCGTGTTCGCGCCAGCGTTGCCGAAGGTCTCATACATTCGCAGCATGCCGTTGTGATTCGACGACATGAATCCGAGATAACCGGGCGACCACATATCAACAAACGCGTGAGTCCAAACTCCGGGCATTCCATATTTGATCATCTGAGTCATCTCGAAGTTCGAAAACCACGGCAGCTCTCCGTAGAGGATCGGATCGAGCGTCGGGTTCTGTGGCGCCTGTCCGCTGAAGGTGTACATGAACGGCACCGACTCGTGAAGCTCGTGCATAATCGGCGGATGCCATTGCAGATACCAGTCGAGCAGCGTTCGCATCGTCAACTGTGAGTAATTGATGTCGCGATTGTTGTCGTGAAAGATGTATTTGCCCCAGTAGGGCGGCCCGCCGAAGCTGTCTTCTTCGGTCTTCTCGTCGATCTTATAGCGGTAGTACCAATCGACGTAACGGTCGCGGCCGTCGGGTTCCGCAACCGGCGTGATCGTTACAATCACGTTGTCGCGAATCTGATTGATCACCGGCGAATCTTCGACAGCGAGCCGATACGCAAGCTCCATCAGCATCTCCGGAGGCCCGGTCTCGGCGCTATGAAGCCCGCCCATCACGTGATAGATCGGCTTTGCTTTGGCGATGACTTCACGGGCTTGCTCGTCGGTGACTTTGCGCGGGTCCGCAAGCTGGCCGAGATAACCGCGATACTGATCGATATTCTTTATCGACTCTTCGGAGCCGACGGCAACGATCACACATTCGCGTCCTTCGTCTGTTGTCCCGATCGTGTAGACCTTAACGCGCGGCGTCTTCGCCGCGAGCGCGCGATAGTAAGCGACGGCTTCCGCGTGATAGGTGAGTTTGCCGGGCGCGCCGATGTGATGGCCGAGCACATCTTTTGGAGAAGGAATCCCTGGAGCTCTGGGAAGGTGGTCGACGAGCGGGCTGATGAATTCGGGCTTCGTCGTCCACTCTTTTATGGAACGGGCGAAGTCTTCGTCTTGTTGTTGAGTTTTTGATTGCTGTGCAGGCGCGACGGAAAATACCAGCGCGAGTACGATTGGGACCGAAAACAATCGCCATCGAATTGAGAGAGCGTGCATCGTTTGAGTCTCCTTCTCCAAAGTTTGTAGTCAGGCGTCGAAGGCGGGCGTTCAGAGTACCGACCTTAGTCGGAGTTTTCAGTGGAGAAGTGCGAAAGACCCGACTAAAGTCGGTACTCTGAACGCCCGTCTCAAACCTTACTACGAACTTGATAACTTTCAGGCCTTCGGCGTGATTCTTATCATCATTAACGAATTCTTTCCAGACACCGAGTCCAAACAACATGCAAACGCGCGCGGATTATGGTTGAATTTCTAAGCAAGAATTTTGAGGCGGGGAAGTCCGAGATCAAAAGACATCTCGAAGAACGTTTAATAGACGTGGTGAGCAACTGTCGAAATCATGAAGACCACGGCTGAGCGAAATCGATAACTCGATGTGCCGTTCGCGAGCCGGGGTCCTTCTCTAATTGGAGGAACAAACAATGCCAGAGGTAACAAGTCACGCGCCGGGATCCTTTTGTTGGATCGAATTGAATACAAGCGACCCCGGAGCGGCCAAGAAGTTCTACACGGATCTCTTCGGTTGGGAGGCGGAGGACACGCCGGCGGGACCAGATATGGTCTACACGATGTTGCGGCTTCGCGGTCTCGAGGTCGGGGCGATGTGCGGATTGCAGCCTGAGCAAAAGGCCCACGGAGTGCCGCCCCACTGGATGACATATGTTTCGGTCGAGAGCGCCGACGATGCAGCGGCGAAGGCTGGGTCGCTGGGCGCAACGGTGCTTGCGGGCGCGTTCGATGTGATGGATGTCGGGCGCATGGCGATCATCCAGGATCCTCAAGGCGCGACGTTTTGTGTATGGCAAGCGAAGGCGCACATCGGCGCGAAGCTTGTCGGAGAGACCGGCACATTCGGGTGGGATGAGCTTTGGACGACCGATCGCAAAAAGGCCGCTGAGTTCTACAAGGGACTCTTCGGTTGGGGCGCCAAAGAAGGCGACATGGGCGGAATGGGAGTTTACACAGAGTGGCAAAACGGCGATCAGTCTATCGGGGGCATGATGGAGATCGCCCCTGAGATGGGACCGGTGCCACCAAACTGGCTTCCTTATTTCATGGTTGATGATTGCGACGCCACGTCGAACAAGGCCACGGCGTCAGGCGGCAAGCTCTTCGTACCGCCTACCGACATACCAAATGTCGGAAGGTTTTCGGTAATCCAGGATCCGCAAGGGGCGACGTTTGCCGTCATCAAGCTGTCGGGGCCACACGCCCAATAAGCAAAACAAGCGGGGCGCCCATGGCTGGACGCCCCGAACTTTGTAACCAACTCATTCACACAAACTACTTTTGCGCAGTCGCTGCGTCTACTGCGCCACCCTTGCCCTTCCTGCTGTACTTGTCGAACCACGCCATCAGATAAAGCTGCTGCAGCAACTGATGCGAGGGCCTTCGCCAGCCGTGATACTCATCGGGCATTCGCACCAACAGCGTTTCTTTCTTAAGCATCTTCAGCGCGCGATAGAACTCTTCGCTCTGCCGCATGGGCGTTCTCAGGTCCGCCTCGCCTGTCATTACCATCGTCGGAGTCTTTACGTTCGCAACGTAGTTTAACGGCGAACGAACCGCGTATTGAATCGGATCTTCCCAGGGATATTTTTCAAACTGGTAATACCAGCTCGCGCCGTCCGTGGTCCCGACGAATGAATGCCAGTTGATCACCGGTCTCATCGAAACCGCCGCCGCGAACCGATCGGTGTGACCGACAATCCAGGCAGTGAGTACGCCGCCGCCGCTGCCGCCGCACACAAACAGGTTCTTGTCGTCGATCCAGCCTTTCGCGATCGAAGCGTCAACGCCGGCCATCAAGTCATCGTAATCCTTGCCCGGATACGAATACTGAATCCCGTTGACGAAATCCTGACCGTAGCCGGTCGAGCCTCGCGGATTCATGAACAACACCGCATAGCCGTTGGCCGAGAAGTTTTGGAACGACCAACTAAACGCCACCGAGTACATCGACCACGGGCCGCCGTGAATCCATAAAACCATCGGGTATTTTTTAGCGGGATCGAAGTCCGCGGGCTTGATCAGCCACCCTTGCACTTTCAACCCGTCCTTCGAAGTAACCCACATCTCTTCGGCATCCCCCATCTTCACGCCGGCCAGCACGTCTTCGTTGACGTCGACGAGATTCTTTACTTTGGCCACGTCGTGAATGTTGAAAGTAACGAGCGTCCCGGGTTCCTTATGACTCGTTCGCACAGCGGCGACTTGTCCGTTGTTCGCAATCGAATAGCCTCCAAGGACGCCAATACCGTCAGTAACTTTGCGAACTTTTCCATCGACTGATGCAAAATGAATATGTGCCGATCCCAGTTCCTCCATCTCGTAGAACACGCCCGAACCATCCGGCGCCCAGCGAATGCCGCGCGGAGAACTCGGCAGGTTTCCGGCCCACAATTTCTTGTTTCCCCCGGCGCTGTCCATCAAATAAAGACTCGCGAGGTGACTGGTATAGTTCTTCTCGTCGTAACCGGTGTACGCGATCCAGCGGCCGTCGGGCGAAACCTGCGCTCCGCCGTCGGGGCCCTTGCGATCGGTAAGAGCTTTCACATCGAGTCCCTTCAGATCAACGGAATATATCTCGCTGTCGCCGCGCAGGTACTCCGCGTCTGGCTTGCGAATCGCGGAAAAGTAGATCGTCTTGCCGTCGGACGACCACTCCGGCCCGTTGTGATTGTATTTCCCGGATGTGATCTGGCGAGGAGTTCCGCCGAGTACCGAGTCGATCGTATAAATCTGAGTGAAGCCCATAGGCAGCGGACCTCTGCCGTCAGCGGCCCACGCGAGCCGGTTGACCAGCACAGCGGGTTTCGCCCACTGCGCGCCGCGCGGACGCTCGGGAAGCTTCACCGCGAGGATCGGATCGTTGTCCGGTTCGAACGCGGTGAAGGCGATCCACTTGCCGTCCGGCGACCAGTTGATCCCGGAAGGCGCCTGCTCGAGATGAGTGAGCTGGGCAGCTTCGCGGGTATCGACCCACATCACGTGAAGCTGACTTGTGCCGTCGCGGTCCGACATGAACGCGATGCGTTTTCCGTCTGGGGACCAGACGGGCTGGCTGTCGCGCCAGGTGCCGCTGGTCAGCTCGCGAGCGCGAGTGCCATCGACATCGACGATCCAAAGGTTGCTCGCGCGTTCGTCCTTGACCTTATCTACCCACGAGCGAGTGAAAACGATTTGCTTGCCGTCCGGAGAGATCGCCGGATTCGAGACGCTCTCCATGTTCATGAAAGTCTCTTTGTCCAGTAAGCCCGATGTACCTTTCTTCGATTGAGCAAAAACGCCCGCGCATAACAAGAACACGAGCAGCACTGGCGTGAAGCCGAGAATTCTTTTTGTCACTTGAGTACCTCCAACGAGACTCCATGGTGGAGAAGCTAACGAGGAGTCTTCTTTATAGCGGTGATTGAATGCCGTTGTTCCACTGCGGCGTACGCCACAATATTGGGCCGTGACGCGCTAGTCAAGTGGCAACTGCCGGACAATCGCTTGCTAAGTGTGCCGCTTCGGGGTTAGGTTTCGGCTCGCACCGGACACTTCATGCAAAGGAATCGCACATGAAACGGGTATTGATCGGCGTCGTCTTTACCGCAACTCTGATCTCGACTCTGACATTCGCAACGCAGGTACCGAAACCGGCGGCTGTGTATTATCCCGCTGCCGGCGAAGGCTGGGAGAAGAAGCGCCCCGAAGACGTTGGAATGGATTCGGCGTTGATAGAATCGGCGGTGAGTTTCGCGAAGACTCAAGAGAGCAAAATGCCTCGCGACTTCTCGACGCAGGTTCAGACCTTCGGCGCGCTGCTTGGACCGATTCCCAAAGACCGTGCCGAGACGAACGGCATCATTCTCCGTCACGGTTACATCGTCGCCGAGTGGGGCGACACTAATCACGTCGATCCGACCTACAGCGTCGCTAAGAGTTTTCTTTCGACCGTGCTCGGGCTGACGATCGATCGCGGGATGATCAAGAGCATCGACGATCCGGTTCGCAAGTACATCACCGACGGCGGCTACGATTCGCCGCACAACACGATGATTACGTGGCGGCATCACGCGAATCAGACCAGCGAATGGGAAGGCTCGATGTGGGGCAAGCCGCACGACTTCATCGGCGTCGAGCAGTTTGGTTCGGGCGCTCGCAAGCCTCGCGAGTTGAAAGAGCCGGGAACGTTTTACGAATACAATGACGTGCGAATCAATCGCTTCTCGCTCTCAATGCTTCGACTGTGGAAGCGCCCGCTGCCTGAAGTGATTAAGCAACAGGTGATGGATCCGATCGGCGCTTCGAACACGTGGCAGTATCACGGCTACAACAACTCAGAGGTAGTGATTGACGGCAAAAAGATGAAGTCGGTGAGCGGAGGCACGCGATGGGGCGGCGGTTTGTGGATCAGCGCTCGCGACGAGGCTCGGTTTGGATACTTGTTTCTTCGAAAAGGTCACTGGGGAAAGAAACAAATCATATCCGAGAACTGGGTGAAGATGGCGACCACGCCCGCTGCGATTGGTCCGGACTACGGATTTCTTTGGTGGCTCAACACAAAGCAGAAGCAATGGCCTTCAGCGCCGGCGACGAGCTTCGCTGCAATCGGCGCGGGTTCGAATACGATTTGGGTAGACCCCGAGCATGACCTGGTAGTTGTGTGGCGTTGGCATCAAGGCAACGGCGATGAGTTATTCAAGCGAGTGCTGGCTTCGATCAAGGCGAGCAACTAAGGACTCATTCAGCGAGTCAATTCAGTCGTTCAGATCCGAGAACTCGACCAACTCATAGATCTCGCGTAGCGAGAGCTTGCACGACAAGGTCGAAAGCTCGATTTCGTTATCGAGGCCTTCAATGTCGGTACGCGACCAACTCCCGTCGGCTTGCCGCACATAGTGAGTGATGTACGGTCGGTCCTGAGCGACTGGCAGGTATTCCTCGAAGCTTTCGATTGATTTGTACGATACGAATTTCTTTCCCCTGTCATAGGCCTCCGTTGAACTGGAGAGGATCTCGACAATCAACCGCGGATTCACCAGCACATCGAGACCTTGAATGCGCTCGATCACGGGTGGTCCGCAGACCACGACGATGTCGGCATATCGATAGGGCGGCGCTTTGGGAACTTTGATGCGCATGTCCCCCGCCAGGACCTCACATCCTTTCTTGAGTGTCTTGCCGCGCAAACCGGCGACCAGATTAGTTGAGATCCGATTGTGGATGAGCGTGCCGCCGCTCATCGAAACTACAACTCCATCAAAATACTCCCAACGTTCCTCGGAGTTCTTGTCGAACTCGATATATTCCTCGATGTTGAATCGTTCTTTTGGGACTGCAGCCATAAAGTGCCTTTTCACGGGGATTCTAACACAGCCACACTCGCAGGCGGAGAATCATGCGGGACGGCTCAGGTACGTCCGGAGTGCCGGAGCTACACTTCTTCGCACCAATGCGTTCTTCGCTTGCCACTGCGAAGCCGGATCAAGCTCCACAAGAAAACTCACTTCGCCGGATTCGAATTTCGCGATTGGAACGCCATCGCGATACAACACTCGATTGGCCGCAAAAGCCGATACTCGCTCGCCGGGAGTGATAATACCAACAAGATTCAAAGGATCAGCCGCGCTTACGGAGATCATCACATTCTCGGAAGGTGCGCGGCGCATCGCTCTCAACATGCCGACGGCTTCCGGCAACGCGAATTGCTCACCAGAAAGACCCGAGATGAATCTTCCGCCGCGAATCTCGCCGCGCTGTTCCAGTCGATGATAGACCTTCAGCAAATCACGCCACGGGAGCTGACAGCCTTCGCGCGGAAGCAGCCGCTTGAACACGACTCCGTAACGGCGCAACAGAATTCGCGCGAGCTTCTCAACCGAGGGCTGATCGATCGCGGTAACAACTCGGCGCGCAAGCAGCGACCAGCGGCCGGCGCTCGACATATCGTAAGCAGCTTTCCCTCGCCGCTTCGCCGCGTTTGTCTTTCGATTCGCAGGCGTCAACAGCGCGCGCATGCCTGCGTAGCTATCCGCGGTCACGAGCCCGCACGCTACGAGTTCGCCAAGCGCGTCTTCAACTTGAGTGCGCAACAAGCCGACGCCTTCGACGAGGTCTGTGAAGAACGAAGCACCGCTCGCCGACAGGAAATCAAACACGGCGTTCGCCGAATGAGACAACGTCACCTGTTCTCTTGCAGTGCCGGGAAAGAGCAGGTTCCACAACGCGGTGTCCCGGCGATTGATCAGCGAAATCGGAGTCGTCCGAACCGGGCCCGATGATTTCGTGCGATCGCCATTCTTTGGCGCGGTAAGCCGCGCCCAAAGAACCTGGCCTGATAAACAAAGCGAGTCGAGCCACGCGGGATCGTAATCATTCATTCGCGCTGGGAGGATCTCGGCTTCCCACGCGGCGGCGGGCGCTTCGAAGCCCTCGAGCTGATCTATCAACACGGCAAGCGCGTCGGGCCCTTCGACTTGATGATCGGGCGCGAGCTTTTGCCACGCGAGCAGGAAGCGAATGAAATCCGAGCTCGAGACCGGCTCGATTTCCTGTCGCAGTCGATTCAATGTGTAGCTGTGAATTCGCGCGAGCAATCGCCGCGCGCACCATTCGGTTTCGTTCAATCCGGGAGTGAAGCGGCCTCGAAACACAAAGCCTTCGACTTCGAGTTTCACAAGCGCGGCTTCGATTGCATCGAGTGCGAGTCCTAGTGAATCCGCTAGAGACTTAGTGGTCACCGGCCCGAGACCTTCGAGTCTGCCGCGAATGATTTCAACCAGCGCGCTATCGAAATCCCAGTTTTTTGAAGCGAGTGCTTCGGGCGCGGCGATGAGTGGCTCGGTCGTGGCGTTTGGAAAAATGGCTGTGAGTTGAGGCAGACGTTCGGCTGCAACCCATAAACTTACGCCGCGGGTGTTCAGAGTACCGGCTTCAGCCGGGTCTTGAGCATGCGACGGCACTACCCGGCTAAAGCCGGTTCTCTGAACGCCCGTATTCTGAAAGCCCATACTCTGAACGTCCGTCACCAGCACAGCGGCGCGGCGATTCGCTGAAAGCTCGTCGAAGTGGTGCTGCCAATCACCTCCTTCCTCAACGGTCATAAACCCAAGCTCGACCAACGCGTCATGAAGTTCGTCGGCATTATCGATGTCAGGCCATACTTCGTCGCGAACGCGTTCGATTGCGCCGAGATCGAGCGCGCCAAGATCCGAAGCCGTCTCCGGATCGAGCCAACGGCGTTGAAACACAGCGCGAGTCCGACGCTCTTCAAGCGGCGCGTCGTCGAGAAAAGCATACGGCCGCGCGTTCAGAATTTCCTGCGCGAGCGGCGAAGCTTCGACTACGTCACGGGCGATCAAAGTTTTTTCGCCACGCTCGATTGAAGCGAGCAGCGCTTCGAGGCCTTCGATGTCCATCGCTTCTTCGAGACAATCGCGAACAGTCTGTCGAACCAATGGGTGATCGGGTATCTCGATATTGCCGCCGGGCAGGTTCTCGGCACACGCGACTTGATCGGGAAAGACCGCTGAGAGCAAATCGTCCGCGTCCATTCGCTGAAGCTGCGCCGGAATCTTCTTGCCGCCGCGCCGCCGCCGCACCGCAAGCGCCCGAGTCGTGTTCCATCGCCAGCGAATCTCCCACATCGGAGCCGCGATCAGCGCCTGAATCAACAACTCGCGAACCGACGACGAACGCAGATATCGAAACACTTCGTCGAGCGCAAAACTGTGAGTTGGGCCAAGCGACAACACGATTGCGTCTTCAGTCGCGGCAGCCTGAAGCTCGAAGTTGAACTGCCGGCAGAAGCGCTTGCGTAGCGCGAGCCCCCACGCGCGATTCAATCGGCTCCCGAACGGCGAATGAATCACCATTTGCTGCGAGCCGCTTTCATCAAAGAATCGCTCGATGACCAGTGTGTCTTGTGAAGGCATCACGCCGAGCGCGACCTTCGACGCAAGCAGGTAATCAATGATCTGTTCGGCGGCCAAGCCCGATAACCCGATCTCGCCGGTCAACCACGCGAGCGCGGATCCCGCTGCTCCCGCGGGATCGTCTCCGGCAAAATGATTAGTGAGTTCCGTGCGAAAACGTGAAACTGAAAGCGAGAGTTCACTCGTGCGGCCCGGCGCTTCTCCAAGCCAGAAGGGAATCGAAGGCGGTTTGCCGTGAGCATCGACGACACGAACGCGGCCGTTTTCAACGCGAATGATTTCCCACGAAGCGTTACCCAATTGAAAGATGTCGCCTTGCAAGCTCTCGATTGCCCAGTCTTCATTTACGCTGCCTATCACCGTATCGGTGGGCTCGAGCACGACTGTGTAGTCGGCAGTGTCGGGAATCGCGCCTCCGGATGTGATTGCCGTGAGTCGCGCACCTTTTCTACCGCGCAACCGATGATTGATCATGTCGTGATGCAGATAAGTTCCGCGGCGGCCCCGGCGAGTCGCGAATCCCTCGCGCAGCATCTTGATTACTTCGTCGAATTCACCGCGTGAGAGATTGCGATAGGGGTACGCGCGTCGAATGGTCTCGAACAATTCGTCCTCGCCCCACTCATCCGCGGCAACCGCGGCGACTATTTGCTGGGCGACAATATCGAGAGGTTTTTCGGGAATCGATAACTGATCGAGTTCGCCACGTCGAATCGAATCCAACAACGCCGCGCATTCGATAAGCTCGTCGCGGCTGGTTGGAAAGATTCGTCCTTTTGGAAACCCCGTAACCGAGTGCCCCGATCTTCCAACACGTTGCAGCAGAGTCGAAATCGCGCGAGTAGACCCGAGCTGACATACGAGATCGATGTCGCCTATGTCGATTCCTAACTCAAGCGAAGCGGTCGCAACCAACGCTTTCAACTCACCGGCTTTCAATCGCTGTTCAGCGACCAGCCGCTGTTCACGAGCGAGACTCCCGTGATGCGACGTCACATTCTCATCGCCGATTCGCTCGCCCAGATAGCGTGCGACTCGCTCGGCCATTCTCCTGGTGTTCACGAAGACGAGCGTGGTTCGATGAGTAGCGATCAACTGAGCGAGACGATCGTAGACTTCGTCGAACACCTCGCCCGACATCACCGCGCCGAGCGGAGAGCTTGGAACTTCGACCGCGAGATCCAACTCGCGGCGGTGACCCGAATCGATGATGTTGCAATCGGGCGTTCCGTCTTCGTCGATGTTCGATGTGCCGACCAGAAACCGCGCGACTTCTTCGATTGGTTTTTGAGTAGCCGAGAGGCCAATCCGAACCAGATCATCGCCAACTAGTTTTTGCAATCGCTCGATTGACAGCGAAAGGTGTGAGCCTCGTTTGTCGCCGACCATCGCGTGAATCTCATCGACAATCAACGTGCGAGTTGTGCTCAGCATTCTGCGTCCGCCTTCGCTTGTCAGAAGGATGTAAAGCGACTCGGGCGTGGTGACGATGATGTGCGGGGGCCGCTTTGTCATCGCAGTTCGCTCGTGAGCGGGGGTGTCCCCGGTGCGAACGAGCGTGCGAATGTTTATTTCGCTGAGGCCCATCGACTTGAGCTCTTGTTCGATTCCGGCGAGCGGCTCTTGCAGGTTCTTTTGAATGTCGTTCGATAGCGCCTTGAGCGGCGAGACATAAACGACCTGCGTAACGTCCTCGAGCGTGCCCGCGACTCCCTGACGCACGAGATCATCGATGGCCGAAAGAAACGCGGCGAATGTTTTTCCCGATCCGGTAGGCGCGGCGATGAGTGTGTGTTGACGCGCTTTGATCGAAGGCCACGCCTGCTCCTGAGGGGTCGTTGGAGCAGAGAATTGTTTGGCGAACCAGTTGGCGACGGATGGGTGAAAGAGGTTGAGCCTCATAGCGCGGTATTATAGCAGCGACCCTTATTGGAAAGAATCGGCGCCAGAGGCACGGCAACAACCACGTCCGGCGCTTGCTCCCGCGTTAACTCGATGGCGATTGACGGCCACCGCAACACAACAATATACTTGTGTCCAATGATTCCGCCGTTTGACAAGAGTGGCAATTTGCCTGAAGGGATACACTGGTCGACGCGGAGAGACTTCGGAAGCCGCTTCGGTGGGACGCCTCAGAGGCGAAAGCTGCTAACGGGAATCAGAGCGCTGTTCGGGGCATTACAAAAGGCTGGATGCCGAGCTGTTTACATCGACGGCAGCTACGTCACGGCAAAGGAAGTGCCCGGAGACTTCGATGCGTGCTGGAGTATCGACGGCGTGGACGCTGATTTGATCGATCCAGTGCTGTTGACCTTTGACAACCATCGTTCGGCACAGAAGGCAAAATACTTTGGCGATATCTTTCCTGCCGAGTTACCCGAGGGTCTGAGCGGGAGGACGTTTCTCGACTTCTTCCAAACTGACAAGGTCACGGGCAATCGAAAAGGAATCGTTGGCATTCGACTTCGAAGGAGAAAACAATGATAAGAAACGAGCGCGAATACCGAATCACGAAAGCTCAGGCAAAGAAGTTCGAGCAGGCGCTTGCGCAGCTTCCGAAGGAGCGCTCGATAGAGAAAGGCGTGCATCCGCGTTTGGCAATGGCACAGAAGGACGCCATGCGGAGCCAACTGCAAAGCCTTCGCCAACAAATCAACGAATATGAAAGATTGCGCCGCGGTGGTGGAAAGGCGCTCGATGTGACCAGCATCGAGAAGCTTCCACAAAGTCTGATTCGCGCTCGCATAGCGGCTGGTCTAACTCAAAAGGAACTGGCTACGCGGATTGGAATAAAGGAGCAGCAGGTCCAGCGATACGAAGCTACGAACTACGCTTCGGCGAGCCTAGCCAGAGTTCTGCAGGTGGCCCGAATTCTGGGTCAACAGGCGTGACCACCTCCTGCTTGAAATCAGGCTCCCGCGTCCGATACGACGTACTCATGAAATGGACAACTGAACTACCACCCGCGACAAAAGAATCCGACGGCAAGTTCTACTGGTTCAAAGGCACTATCGGAGAGCATAAATTCGTGGAACCCACCATAGTGCAATTGTTTTATAACGAAGCCAATTTCAATGCTAAGCCCCTTGAGGTGACGATGTGGCCATCTGTTAACTCTTCGAATGGAGAATGGTCCTCAGAGTTTCTCAAACTCCCGGGCGAAGATGACCCAGTTAAATGAACAACTCCGCCGAAACGTGCAAGAACTCTGCGAGAGCCTTTGCTTTGCTCATACTGATTGGCGCGCTTGCCATTGAGCACTTCGGAGGTCAGACCGTTTGAGCCGAACACCCTCCAAAGGTCGCTTGGCTTCAAGTCGCGAGCGGCCATCAATTCCCGCAGGATGCTGAGAGGCGTCGACCTCGAGTTCCTTTCGAGATGATAATGCTCCGTCTCAAACTTCTCTATCAGCGCGACGAGCAGGTCGAACAAGGCGCTCTCTTCGGGGGTCAGGTTTTCTTCGCCCTTCGACATGAGCTGATCGACCAGCGCCAGCATACGATCATTCTCTTCTTCGCTCGTGATCGCGCGAGGCTGGGCCTTGGCGAGCAAACGAGAATATTTCCTGGCATCGAGCCGAACGCTAGGCACCGCAGTCATGTTTCCAACCTCCCTCGTCGTAGTCCTTATGAGTGAGAATGAATCTGCGAGTGGCAGTTGGTCACAACTAAACACTGTCAAGGACGCAATAAATCGCGCTCGCCGGCTTTGGGCACTTCGACGAACACAAAGAAGCTCGCAGGGTACAAGTAGTCTTCTCCGGATTCATCGATGATTCTGAGGTGTTGGTCCCTGGCGGCCGCTTCATCGGGAAGAACCCTGTAAACCTTGCGCAGTTCGAGGTCCGGTTCAGAGCCGTTGATGCAAACAGCAAACTTGATTTCGTTTTTCTTTTGCGTCTTCATCGCTGGTCGTCCAGGTATCTCTTGATTTTGAGCTTCACCCTCCCAATGCCGTGCGCTTCGTACCAGTGAATCTCTGCTGTTCGTATCCTACCATCGAAGAGGCGAACCCTCCCAACCCCCTTAAGCTTTCTCCATCGTCCAGGACCGAACTGTCTGTGAAGCCGCTTGATGTCGCGGATGGACTTACCAACGGCGATGGGTTCGATCTCCTCGATGTCACCGACAAGCTCGAAGAACATATTAGCCTTTAGCTGATCGTCGTCGAGCGACGATTGAAAATGGCTCGAAAATAATAGATAATCCACGAAGAGTTGTCAACGGAGACAGCTAAAACCAGAGGTTGGGCGCGGCGTTGAATCAACGCCGCACAGCTTGATCACAGCCTTGATTGGGAGGAGGTTCCTGACTCGTGGGGCAGCGGGAATACATTTCAGTGCGCGGCCGAGGGACACCCGAGAATCCGCCGAATCGGTTTGAGAAACTCAGCTATCAACCAGATCCCGAATCGAATGATGTCGAACCACCAGCGGCGCGAACTCAGTTCCTCAAAGACTCGTCTCGCTCGCTGATCACCTATAACGACAGCCCGGATGTCGGCTTCGAAGCCAGCATCAACCCCTATCGAGGTTGCGAGCATGGATGCATTTACTGCTATGCGCGGCCGACTCACGAGTATCTGGGTTTCTCAGCCGGGCTCGATTTCGAGACAAAGATCTTAGTGAAGGAAGACGCGCCGGAGTTGTTGAGAAAGGAACTCGCATCGCGCCGATGGAAACCAAAGATACTCGCGATCAGCGGTGTGACAGATCCGTATCAACCAATCGAGCGACGGCTCGAACTCACGCGGCGGTGTCTCGAGGTGCTTGCCGAGTTTCGCAATCCGGTGATGATTGTGACTAAGAATCAGCTTGTGGCGCGAGACGTCGATTTGTTTAAGCAGCTTGCGGAGTACAGTGCAGCGGCGGTGTTTGTGTCGGTCACGACGCTTGATGCGGATCTCGCTCGCGTTATGGAACCACGCACCTCGACGCCGCAGAATCGACTCGCGGCGATTGAAACGCTTGCGAGTGCAGGCGTGCCTGTGGGAGTTATGGTCGCGCCCACGATTCCGGGGCTCACCGATCACGAAATGCATTCGATCATCAACGCGGCGGTGAATGCAGGCGCTCGTTATGCCGGATACGTCGTCGTGCGCCTGCCGCACGCGGTCAAGGAGTTGTTCGAGACCTGGCTCGAACAACACTTTCCAGATCGCAAGAAAAAAGTGCTGAGCCATATTCGGGACATGCGCGGCGGCAAGTTGAACGATCCGAATTTCGGATCACGAATGCGAGGCGAGGGCGCGTATTCGGAACAAATCAAATCGATGTTCAAGCTGGCTTGCCGCAAGGCGGGCATCGAGGGCAATCACGTGAGCCTTTCCACGGAATCGTTCAGGCGACCGAACGCGCCGCAGATGAGTTTGTTTGAATCGTAATCCAGGCGGGCGGCGCGCCAATTCGTCCGGTCAGGCGCTGGTGTTTTGGCGCGACGCAAGGGCCTCATTCAGCGAACCTGTTCGATAGCCCTCGAGATCCAACGTGACATACTTGAAGCCCAGTGCCCTTAACGCCGCCGACATTCGCGCGGCCAGCTCCGCATCAAGCGCACGCGGCATTTCTGCTTCCGCCACTTCTATGCGAGCCACGTCGCCGTGATGCCGCACTCGCACCTGACGAAAGCCTAGTTCCTTCAACGCCATTTCCGCTTTGTCGATCATCGATAGTTTTTCGATAGTCACAATCTGTCCGTAAGGAACGCGCGAAGACAAACAGGCCGATGCCGGTTGATCCCAGGTCGGAAGCCCCGCGCGGCGGGACATCTCCCGAATGTCGGACTTGGTCATTCCGCATTCGAGCAGCGGCGATCGCACACCCATCTCTCGCGCGGCTTGGCGGCCGGGACGGTAATCACCAACATCGTCGGCATTCGTGCCGTCACAGATGACGTCGAAGCCGTCTTCGCGCTTCAGTCGATCGAGCTTCGTGTACAGCTCCGACTTGCAGTAATAGCATCGATTCGCCGGATTGCTTGTGTAGTTAGAATCTTCGAACTCCTCCGTGGAGATGATCCGGTGGCGAATCCCAAATTGAGTTGTTAGCTGATCCGCGAGCTCTCTTTGAAAGGTTGGATAGGAAGCGCTGTCGCCTGTCACCGCAAGCGCGCGGTCGCCGAGTTCATCATTCGCGACGTAGGCGAGATAAGCGCTGTCGACTCCGCCTGAGAACGCAACGATCGCCGAGCCATACTCTCGCAGCAACTCGCGGAGCTTTCGCTCCCTGGTGGCGGCATCGCGTTCATTTGTCGTTGGCTGTGTAGGCACGCACTCAATCGTACAAGTTGAACGCGAGGCGGGCAAACACTGTGGCGCCGATGCTCAACGTCAGTGACCGAATTTTGTTTTCGGCGGCTGAGAAGCAATGTACTCGTGAGCGAAGGTCTTCAATGCCGGACTGGTCAGCCCGATCGTTATCGCTTCTTCGAGCGCCTTGTCTTCAGGCCACCCCTGGTCCACCACTCGATAGATCATCCAGAAAGCGCCTACTCGATTCGCGCTGCCGCAATGAATCAACATCGGTTGATTGCCGCCGTCTTTAACCGCCTTGATGAACTCGGTGACTTGCTCGGGCTTCGGCGCGCTCGATTGAACCGGGATGTTTATGAATCGCATGCCGGCTTTTTCGACCATTTCTTTTTCGTGACCGAGATCAATGCCTTCAGAACTGGTACGCAGGCTCAACACCGAGCGGTACCCGTTTTCCGCCAGCTTCGCGAAAGCCGAGTCTTTCGGCTGCCCGGCCGTAGCAAAGTGTTCATCAACGCAGAGTATGTGCGGCACATCCTCTTTCAACGCCGTTTGAATTTTGTCCAGTTTTTCGCGTTCTTGAGCGCCCGCCGCCGACAATCCGCAAAGTGCAACGAGGATCGCGATAACCAACTCTCTCATCTGACACCTCTAAGGTAAGCTTCGTGGCTCATAGTTGCCGCCCATACTACTTCGGCTTCCTTCTCACGTTCATATAATATTGCCTGTGTGAGCGCTACTTCAAGGTCGGCTTGGATATCGGCCACTGCTCCCAGTCCCACCCCAAACGAAGCAAAAACTATGACTGTCACTTCTGCTGGGCGACAACAGTCACTCTCTCGTCTCGGTGGAATCGCTTTCTTTTCGTGCCGGGCGGCTTCTCGGCTCCGTCAAGAAGAGTCCAATGACAACAATGCCCAAGAGCCTTTCTAGACTGATTAGCCATCGTGCCGTTGCTGTCAGAGGCGAAATATCGCTAGTACCAAGGGCCGTGATCGTTACAGCGCTCAAGTACAACATCCTGCTGAAATAACCGCGAATTTTCGAGGGATCACCCTCGAGCGCTTTTGCAAAACGAAAGATCTGTTCATCTAGGGACTCCGAGATTGGAATGTAAATACGTTGGTATGTGCTTGTGGTCGTTTGCGAGTTTGTTCTTGGCTCTTCAGACATTTCGGGAATCGATTCGGGGAATAGTATTACTGCAAGGCGAAGATTCCATTTCTCATCTGCTTCGGCATAAGGAATTCTGGGGATTTCAATTGTGCCCAATTTGAGGCGCAAAAGAGCGTTATCACTTTGGTCAACAGCTGCGCTAGCAGATCTCTCTATCAGATTGAACTTGACCACAGGATCAATATACAGGCGGAAAAAAGGAGCCCCCACGTGCGCTAGTCCTACCAATAAGCGAAAAGTGAGTTGCTCTTCAGAAATGGACAGGGATCGCACTTTGAGCGACTTGTCATCTACTGACCAATTCTCGCTGATGTCTCGATTGCCATGAGCAGTAAGGTTTTGGAGGATCTCCCTTTCGAGTTGACTGCTAATTCTTTGTTCTTGCTCAAGGATGAAACCTTCGTGCTCAAGGTGGGAATGATAAAACTGCTGATCGCCAGGAAGGTAAGTATAAATGAAAGCAAATATCGGAATGAGCCAAAGGTAGACTAACGCATATGTCAACTTGGGAGATAGTCGATTGCGGAAAATTAGTCCGATGATTCCAGCAGTTAATGCAGTTCTCATATAGGCGACATAGCTATTGAATAGTTTTCGTGGTCGATTCATAAGCATCCTTTTCACTCCTTTCGCAATTTTTCCCAAAGAAACTTCAAGACTAAAACACCCTCAATGAATAGCAGTATATGGGTTATTACCTTATACTTGACTGACTCCTCCCCCATTCCCGCGAGAAGAAGGACTTTCTTGGTAACCCAATACACCAGAGCGACAGAGCACACCGCGAGAAGCAGACCTAGAAGTTCGTCAAATGCGTCCGAGACTCTATCAGTGAAAATCTTGAACAGGTTATCGATCAAACTTGATGAAACAGCGGTGAAGCGTTGACCATTATGGAGGGGTTCTGGCGAACGTGATTCAACGACGTCTTGAATGGGATTGGAAGGTCTTGGCTTCTTTGGACTGCCCTTGCCTTTCGCCACGGGCGGAACAATACTCCGCGCTCTCGTGGAGTGTCAATCACTTAGTTTGATTGGTTCTATGCATCCGAAATCAACGTTTTATTGGTGCAATTGATAGATAGTGTGAAGGTGCGCTCGAAGCGGTCTGATATAATCCACCGCGCGAGGCCATCTCCAATGTCACTGCACAAGACCGAAGCGTTTGTTCTTCGAACCTATTCGCTGAAAGAGGCGGACAAAATCTGTGTGTTCTTTACAAAGGAGCAAGGCAAGATTCGAGGCGTGGCGCACGGTGCGCGAAAAATCAGAAGCCGATTCGGCTCCGCGCTCGAACCGTTTACCGAAGTGGCGCTCGGCTACTTTCAGAAAGAAGGACGCGAGCTTGTCAGCGTTTCGAGCTGTGACATCGTCAGATCTCACTTCGAACGCGCGGCTCGCGACGTCGAGACGGCAAGCGCATTCTCCTACATGGCCGAATTGCTCAGCGAGTTCCTCCCCGAGCACGAGGCCAACGAGCGGCTTTATAGATTGGTGCTCGCGACGCTTGAAACCATCGAAGATCAAAGCGATTTGTCTCAGACGCTTCGGTATTTCGAGGCGTGGCTGCTCAAGCTCGTCGGTTTCTTTCCTGATACCTCGAGCTGCGCGGCGTGTGACGAAACCATTGCGTCAAACGACATTGTTTTTCTGGCGGCCGATGGGGCTCCGCGTTGTATCGCGTGTTGTGGAGGACGGGGTGTCGCTATTGATGTGAATCTTCGAGGGATGATCCGGGAAATGTTTCGCCTTCATCCGGCTGCGTTCGCGCGCCAGTCGCTCAGGCCCGAGCATGTCGCGAAGCTTGGCGAGATCAACTATCAGATTATTCGTCACGCGCTTGAGCGAGACCTGAGGTCGCGCTCGATGATCAATGACATGACCGCGATTTGACATCTCTCGAACAAAACAAAAGGCAAAAGTGAAACCGATGCGGCTCACTTTTGCCTTTGTCGTTTACTCCTGTCTCTTTCGTCTATTGTCCGCCGATGAACTCCCGCATGATGTTGAAGAGCGCGGTTATGGCGATGTGATTGTAGTAGCGCGAAATCGTGTGCATCGGACCGGTGCGCTCACGGCGTTCCCACAAGTTTGCCGTAGCTGCCGCGGCCGCCCCGCCTATCAGAAACGACGCGTTAAACTGATTGCACGCGCAGCGGTCGCCCTGCGTTATGAACACGCGGCTGACGGCGTAGCCGATCTTGGCGCCGGCTCCAGTCTTTTGCGACCGATGGTAACGAGGGTCCTGTCGAAACAGAGACGCAAGGACTGCCTTTTCATAAAAGCTCGCGGTCGTGCCAAACGCAAAGCTTCGCGCGGTGCGAGTCCCGGCGTCGGCAAAAAAGTTTTCGGTGGTGTCCTTCTTGAAGTCATCGTTGTCTTGCAGCTCCTTCAACACCCCACTCGCTGCCGCCGAAGCATATGAGCTCCAGGACAGGAAGCGCGAATGGAACCAGTATCCAAACTTTTCTTTTGGCGTCATCGGAGCGGTGCTCGCCTGCCAGGGCTTGGATGGCGACGCTACCGCGGTCTCGTTGAATGATCGAGTTAATTTGGCGAGGATTAGGGGTTTCGATGCGGGTTCCGGGGCGGCCGCGGGCAAGCTCGGCTCGGCGGGCACGATCATCGCGCCCTCGAACGCCGCATACAACACGCTGGGCAGCTTGATTTCAGGATTTGAAGCGCTGTCTTCTTTTCGTTCCGCGGCGGTAGTAGACGTGCCTTCGTCCTTATTCGAATCTGCGGCTACGGCCAACGGCGCGGTGAGCGAAAAGAAGCAGGCTGTTAGGAGAACTGCCATTGATGGCCGTACGGCTGAGCGGTGTATCAGGTTTAGCATCTCGCACCTCTGAAATTGGTTTTTGATTGTCAGGGCGTTGATACTAGCACAACGGACTTTCGGGAATCGAGAAGAAAACTGACTCGCGTCGAATGTTGATGAGATAATCCGGGAGTTGCTTGTAAGCGCCTCGCCCCGGCGATAGAATTTGCCGGCTTTGATACCATCGCAAAGAATCGGAGGGCCTATGTTCAAACTCGCAAATGCAACTAGATCGCTGGTTTTTCTGCTCATTGTCATCTTGACGCTCGCGCTGGTTGGTAACGCGCAATCGAAACTTGGGAAGGTCAACTTCCCGACCTCAGGCACCGAGAATGCGCAAACGCATTTTCTTCGCGGGCTCGCGGCGCTTCACTCTTTTTGGTTCGAGGAAGCCCTGGACGAGTTTCGCGAGTCCACAAAGATTGAACCCGATTTCGCGATGGGCTACTGGGGCGAGGCGATGGCCTACAACCATCCGCTGTGGGCCGAGCAGGACACCGAAGCCGGACGCAAGACAATTGCGAAAGTGAAAGACTCGGCAAAGCTGACCGCTCGCGAGCGCGCATTCGTCGACGCCGTGCGTGTGCTTTACGGCGAAGGCGACAAGCTCACACGCGACAAGGCTTATTCGGCGGCAATGGAAAAAGTTTATCGCAGCTATCCCGACGATCTGGAAGCCGCTTGCTTCTACTCGCTGTCGCTTCTGGGCACCGTGCGGCCCGGAGACAATGGCTACAGACGACAGGCGCAGGCTGGTGCGATCGCGCTGGATGTTTATCTGAAGAATCCCGATCATCCGGGCGCGGCTCATTACATCATTCATGCGTTTGACGATCCCGAGCACGCGATTATCGCCCTGCCGGCGGCGCGGCGTTATGCCGAGATCGCCCCCGAGGCACATCACGCTCGGCACATGCCCGCGCACATTTTCTTGCAACTCGGAATGTGGCCCGAAGCCGCCGCTTCGAACGAATCGGCGTGGGCAGTTTCGGATGCGTGGGTCAAACGCAAAGCTTTGCCCATCAGCGCGCGCGATTACCACAGCCTTCATTGGCTCGAATACGTGTATATGCAACAGGGCCGTTACGCGAAGGCCGAAGAACTTATGCGAGTGAAGCGCACTGACGTCGAGCAGGCGAAAGGCGATGCCGGCGTCACGCGCTACAACGACGACATGCTGGCCGCATTCATCATCGAAACCGAGCAGTGGAGTCTGGCTTCGAAGTCATTCGCAGCTCCGCCAGCCGAAGCAGCCGGTGAAGCAATGCACGCGGCGCACAACGCGATGCCCGCCACCGGAAGCGTAAGAGCGCGGCGAGGCCTGTCGATTTCGCCCTTCGTGCGAGGTCTTGCGGCGGCAAAGACCGGTTCGCCCGATGTAGCGAAGTGCATCGCCGAGTTGCAAGCGATTCGAAAGAAGCTCACTGATGCCGGTGAAACTTATCCCGCGAAATCGACGGAGATCATGGAGCTTGAAGTCGCGGCTACGGTTGCAGCCTCGAAAGGAAATCACGCCGAGGCGATCGAAATGATGACCCGTGCGACGAAGATCGAAGAAGAGATGTCGCCGCCCTCCGGACCGCCGAGCCTGATCAAACCTTCGCACGAATTGCTGGGCGAGATTCTGCTCGCCGCGAATCGCCCGAAGGACGCCGTGAAACAATTCGAAACCGCGATGCTGCGGCAGCCGAATCGCGCTCGCTCGCTGCTGGGACTCGCGCGAGCAAGTGCAAAGGCGGGTGACACGAAAGCGGCCGCGGAAGCCTATTCCAGGCTGATGCGCCAGTGGGGCCAGGCCGACGCTGCCTTGCCCGAGCTTCGCGAGGCGCAGGATTATCTGAAGCAAGCGCGAGCAAATTAGCAATCAGTCACGATGAAAATGATGAACTTGTACGGGCGTCCCTCAGTGGGCGCCCCTCTTTCTAATTTGAGAGCCTCACGACTGAGGGGCGCCCACTGAGGGACGCCCGTACAAGCCGAAGGAAACTGAACGATGATTGACCGTAGAGATTTCATGAAACTCAGCACGCTCGCGACGCTTGCGGCGACTGTTGATAGCAATGTGATCGCAAGCCAGGACGCGCCCGCCGGACCGATGGCGAGTCAGGCCAAACCAATCACGCGTGAGGAATATCTCCAGCGGCAGGAGACCGCGCGGCGCTACATGCACGAAGCCGCGATCGACGCGATCTTTCTAACCGGCGGAACGAGCATGCAGTATTTCACCAATGCTCAGTGGGGACTCAGCGAGAGAATGTTTGCGATGGTGCTTCCGGCGAAAGGCGAGATCGCGTGGGTCGCTCCCGCGTTTGAGAAGGGAAGAGCGCTCGAGCAGATCAAGTTCGGCAACGATGTCAGAGCGTGGCAGGAGGACGAGAGCCCTTATCAACTGGTCGCTTCGATTCTCAAAGATCGGGGAATCGTCTCGGGCAAACTCGGCATAGAAGAAACGGTGCGATTTGTCTTCTCCGATGGCATCGCGAAGGCCGCGCCGTCGATCAAACTCACAAGCGCTGATTCGGTTTCGGCTCGCTGCCGCCGAATCAAGTCGGCTCATGAGATCGAGTTGATGAGGCTCGCGAATCAGATCACGCTCAAGTCATTCGATATTGCGTTGAAATCTCTGAAGCAGGGAATGACTCACACTGAGCTTGCAGGGAAGATCGGCGCGGCGCATCAGCAACTCGGCGCGCGAGGCGGCGCATTGGTGTTGTTCGCCGAGGACTCCGCTTTCCCGCACGGAACGATAGCGCCCCAAAAGCTTAAGCAAGGCGACATCGTGCTCGTTGACGGCGGATGCAGCGTTGAGAACTATGCGTCGGACATAACTCGCACGACGGTCTTCGGGAAGCCGAGCGACAAACAGCTCAAGATTTTCGATATCGTGAAGCGCGCTCAGGCCGCGGCGCTCAAGGCCGCGCGTCCCGGTGTCGCTTGCGAAGATGTTGACGCGGCGGCTCGCAAGGTGATCGTGGATGCTGGATACGGACCGGACTACAAGTACTTCACGCACAGGGTTGGTCACGGTATCGGGATGGACGGCCACGAGTGGACTTATCTGGTGCGTGGCAACAAGACGAAGCTCGAAGCTGGAATGTCGTTCAGCGACGAGCCGGGCATCTACATCCCGGGCGAGTTCGGCGTGAGATGTGAAGACATAATGGTGATCAACGAGAACGGAGCAGAGTTGTTAACGGGACAAGCTTCGTCGCTCGAGCATCCGTTTGGTTGAAATCGGTCGAGAGCTTTCAGAACCGAAAAACGTCTTCGACTTTGCAACTGAAGCCTGGCAGCAGTGAGCTTGTGAGGTCGTCCTGCTCCTGCAATACGCTTCGCAGTTTGAGCGTTTGCCCGGCGAGAGAATAAATCTCGATCGTACGCTGTTGCGGGTCAACAACCCAATACTCTTTCACACCATACTTCCCGTAGAGTTGTCGTTTGGCAACTCGGTCTCTCCGCTCATTCTCTGAACCTGGCGAGACGATCTCAATTATCAGATCCGGCGCGCCGAATACTCGCTCGCCGGACGCAATCTCGTCCCGGCGCTCATTGCTAATAAAGACGATGTCTGGAATCACCCCGCTGAATTCGCTCAAGATCACTCCAGGAGTTGCAAAGACCTCGCCGATAGGATTCTGCACAAGCCAATTGCTTATGGGGACGAACAGATTTCCGAAAGCGCGTTGGTGGGTGAGGCTTGGTGAACGAGACACGAATAGTTCTCCCTCAATAATCTCGTACCTGTTGCCGTCATCGGGCATCGCATCGAGGTCGGCTATGGTCAAGAGAGGTTCAACCTGAGTACACATCTTTCTTTCCGTGTTCACGCAGATTGTATCACGGCACTGGATGCTCGTTCAGTTACATCCTGGCGCAAGTGTGTTCCGCGCGTGGCGGGCGCTTAGTTCGCGAGTGCAACAACTTTTTCTGCCGCGTCTTTCATACCTGAAGCCGAAACAAAACCCAGCCCTGATTGCTCGATCACTTCGCGGCCCTTCTCGACGTTCGTTCCTTCGAGTCGCACGACCACTGGGACTTTGATTCCGATATTGCGGGCCGCGGCGACGACTCCCGACGCGACCATGTCCGTTCGCACGATGCCGCCGAAGATGTTGATCAACACCGCTTTCACATTCTTATCCGAGAGCAGAATCCTGAACGCGTTTTCGACTCGCTCCTGTGAAGCTCCGCCGCCAACGTCCAAAAAGTTTGCGGGTTCGCCGCCTGCCAGCTTGATGATGTCCATCGTTCCCATCGCGAGCCCCGCTCCGTTCACCATGCAGCCAATGTTGCCGTCGAGCTTTATGTAATTCAAATCGTGTTTCGAAGCTTCCACCTCGAGCGGATCTTCTTCGTTCAGATCGCGAAGCTCGGCGTAGTCCTTGTGACGGAACAACGAGTTGTCGTCGAAGTTCAGCTTCGCATCGAGCGCGTACAACTCGCCGTCTTCGGTGAGCAGAAACGGATTGATCTCAGCAAGCGACGCATCCAGATCGACGTATGCGCGATAGAGCGCGGTCATGAACTTGACGGCTTTGTTGACGACGGAATTTGGTAGCCCGATGCCGAAGGCGAGCTTGCGCGCCTGAAATGCTTGAAGCCCGACGGCGGGATCGATCGTCTCTTTTAAAATCTTTTCGGGTTCGTGCGCGGCGACTTCTTCGATGTCCATGCCCCCGGCTGACGACGCCATGAAAACCAATCGCGAGATCGCGCGATCCAGAACGATGCCAAGGTAGAACTCCTGTTTGATCTTCAGCGCTTCTTCGATCAACACGGTATGAACCGTGCGGCCTTCGGGCCCGGTCTGATGAGTGACCAGGTTCATGCCGATCATCTTTTGCGCGATGTCGATTGCTTCATCGAGCGTGCGCGCGAGTTTAACTCCGCCGCCTTTGCCTCGTCCGCCGGCGTGAATCTGGGCTTTGACGACAACAGGCAGCCCGAGTTGTTCGACAGCCGCCGCGACTTGTTGATGATCGGTGACGACGATACCGCGAGGAACGGTGACGCCGTATTTCGCGAGAAGTTGTTTGCCCTGATATTCGTGGATTTTCATTAAGCTCAGTCCGTAGTCAGTTGTCCGAAGTCCGTAGCTCGCTGCGCGTCATTATTGCTGGCCTGTGATGGCTGCGCGGTTCTGGATCGTAAAGACGTAAACGCCGCTTGAAAAACTTCCCGCGTACAATCGATCGCGATCAAACGGATCGAAGATCAACGTCCACACTCGATTCGAAGGCAGCTCGGCATCCACGCGCTCCCAAATGTACCCCTTGTCCGTAGACCTGAACACGCCGCCGCGCGAGTACTCGGCCGCCATCACTTCATCGGGATTCGTGGGATTTATTACGACTGCGGTGAAATCACCCGACGGCAATCCGCCGCCGCGCCGCACCCAGGTCCGGCCACCGTTTGTCGAGCGGAAGATGTATTGATTGGTGCCGACGATAATCAACTGCGCGTCTCGCGGGTCCTGCGCAATAGCCTTGACCGTCGCATCGCTCGGTCCTCGATCGACGTGCAGCCACGAATCACCGCCGTCAGTCGAAATGAACAGACCCATGCGCGTTCCCGCCAGTATCTTTCGGGGAGTGTCCTTGTGAGTCGAAATCGAATACACGCGGCCGCCCGGTTCATAGCCGTTTATGAGTATCTTCTCCCAGCCCTTTGATTCATCGAACGTCCGATAGAGCCCGTCCATCGTTGCCGCAAGCAAACCCGTGCGTCCTTCGCCGTCCGCAAACCCGGTGATGCCGTCGACTTGTTTCGTCAATTGCACAAAGCCGGGCGCGGTCACCGCTTCGACTTTGGGTTTTTCTTTTTTGACGGGCTTCGCGGGCCGCTTCTGGGCCGGCTTCTTTGATTTCTGACTCGATGATCGTTTGGAAGCCGCAACGGTTTCGTACCGCCCCACGGCGCTCGGCGACCACTCGGCGCGCCTTCGTGGAGTCTTTCGCGCAGGCTTCTCGACCTTCTTTGTTTGATCGAGACCGGAGAAGGTCCAACTAGCGCCGCGATCAGTTGAGCGATAAACGCCGGTGTTCGTGCCCGCGTAAATCATGTTGGGGTTGTCGGGCACTTGATAAAATGAAAACACGTCGCGAGTCCCGAGACCGGTCGCGGCGGATTGCCACGACTCGCCTCCGTCCGAAGACGAGAACACGCTGCCACCGGAGCCGTCGTGAAACACGCTCGCAAGCAATCTCCCGCGCTCGCTTACGTCGGGCATGATCGCAAGGATGTGCCGGTGAATGAATCCGATGTTTGCGTCGTTGAAATCATCGCCGAGGTTTTCAGAGACGCGGATGCCTGAGTCGTCCGTTGCAATCAGCACGCGATTGGGTTTGTCGGGTGTGACGACGATCGCGCGAATCACAAGCGTCTTCGATGTCAGCAGCATCCATCGCTTGCCTTCGTCCTTTGATCTCCAGAGTCCTTCGCTTGTTCCCGCGAAGATAATCTTCGGATTCGAAGGATGCACCAGCAGCTTGTATGTGCGCCGCGCGCTGAATGGAATCCCCGGGAGCTTTGCCCACTTTTCACCGGTCGATCCTGAGCGATAAATCCCACTGCACGCGTTGACGTAGACAACATCGGGATTGCTCGGAAGCACGTTGATGCCAAAAATATCCGAGTCGTCTATCATACCGACCGCCTTGTAGCCGGTTTGTTTCCAGCTCAGGCCGCCGTCGGTGGTTTTCCACGGAAGGTGCCACGTGCCTATGTAGATGACGTTTGTATCGCGAGGGTCTATCGCGACTGATTCGATGTTGTGAATCTCTTTGTCGCCGACCGGAGAGATTCGCTGCCACGATTTTCCTGCGTCGGTTGAACGAAACACGCCGTTCAGATTCGGATCGTCATTGGCGCTGCCCGCTATCAGGAAATTTGAATCCGAGGGCGCGACTGCGCATGACCGGATCGCTAGCTTCTTTGTGCCCTCGAGCAGTTTCCAGTGATCCCCACCATCGGTGCTTTTGAACAGGCCGCCTTCTTCATCTCGGGCGACTGCCCACGCGCCCGCATAGATCGTGTTCGGATCTCGTTGATCGATCACCAGAGTATCAACCGAGAGCCCTCGCTTCTCGATGCCGGGCCTGAGTCGCTGCCAGGTGCGCGATCCGTCCGACGTCCGGAATATCTGTCCATCAGCCGTGCCGAGATACAGAAGATTCGAATCCGCGGGCGACGCGACAAGCGCGCGAACGTCTCCGCCCCACGGACCGGTGACCTCCCATTGGCGCACTTCTTTGGCGGTGGTGTTGGATGAGACAACGCGGTTGGCGTCATCGCTGCGGACGATGGTCGTCCCCGCGCACACAACTAGAGCGGTGAGGATGGGGAGCAAACGATAGAGCTTCATTTGAGAAACGTACTCCTTGGAAACAATCAGTTGATCATTGGGTTGTCCGACTCGACTGACTCATTCAATCGTCGAAGACTATACAACAGCTAAGAGCGTGATTCCAGTTTGAATTATTGCGCGCTGAGCGAAGCTATCTTGCATTGGAAAATTTGCCAAAGCTGAGGGCGGTTTGCTCGAAATCTTCTAGTCTTATTGCGATCGGGAACGATCAAAGCTGATCGTATTCCGCGAGTGGGATTTCGTGGTCCCGTAAGCGGCCAATCGACACACCTCCGATTGACGATCTGCATCAACGAAATCGCTCACTGAGCTAACTGCCTGGTCAAATCGATCTGGCACGACATTTGGTGGCACTCGAATGATTACGATCATCGTAATAAAACTTGAGCGGTGTGATAGCCTCTCGCCAGTCAGGTTGACCAGGTTAATGCGTGCGTTGCAGTCGCGTTACTCTGTTCGAGGAGAAACAAAATGAGAAACCTTGTGAGATTCGGATTGTTCGTGTCGCTAATCAGTTTGTTGATGCTCGCAAGTCCATCGATTCGGGCGCTCAGAGGCATGACTGCGGGCCCCGCGGAAGTGCTTCAATCGGCGCAAACGCAATCGGATTTCGATCTGATGCGCAAAGCACTGGAGGAAGCCCACGGCGGGCTCTACCGATATTCTTCGAAAGCCGAGATGGATCGCGTGTTTGATGCCGAGCGAGCGAAGCTAACACAGCCGATGTCGAAGAACGAATTCATGGCGATACTGGTTGAAACTCTTGCGCAGATCCGATGCGGGCATACTGCGGTCAGCGCTGACGAAGAAACACAGAAGGAGTTTGCAGCCACTCGTATGTTCCCGCTGCGGATGATGGTCGAGGGGCGGCGGCTGATCGTGATGTTCAACGACACGCCGGATGATCAGACCATTCATCCTGGAATGGAAGTCGTCGAGATCAACGGGCGAAAGACGGGAGATATTCTGGACCGCATTATGCCGAAGTTGACGGCGGACGGCGATATCGAGACTGGGAAGCGAGCAAGGCTTCAACGAATCTTCGGCCAGTACTATCGGATGTTCGTCGAACAAACCAGCGACTTTACGGTGAAGGCGCGCGACGACGCCGGCCATACGGTGATTGCGAAACTCGCCGGCGTATTGCCGTCCGAGCGTGCGACGAATCAGAACCCGGTGAACGCTACGTTGAAAGCGAACTTGTCAAAGCTCCAGTGGTCCAATGAAAACCTGGCCATGCGATTCTTGAAGGATCCGGACGTGGCACAGATTCGCATTGGTGGGTTTGGCGGGAACAACTATCCAAAATGGATGGAAGACACATTTCGGACCCTGCGAGAGAAGGGAACTCGAGTGCTGATCATCGATCTGCGGGGGAACGGCGGCGGCAACGATATGTACGGAGCGATGCTCGTGTCTTATCTTACCGACAAACCTTTTCGCTACTTCGATCATATTGACGTCAAGACGATCGCTCCGTCGTTCAAGGAGTTCTCGGACTGGCGCGCTGATCGCGAGCCACAATTGCGGGAATATATGATCGCGAACCCGGCCGGCGGTTATCTGGTTCCTCCTAAGATTCATCCGGGAGTCGCCGAACAGCCGCCAGGCAAGTATCCGTTCCTGGGCAAGGTGTTTGTACTCATCGATGGCGGGACGTTTTCAACGGCGGCGGATTTCTGCGCGGTGGCGCATCACCTCAAGCGCGCGTCGTTCATCGGTGAGGAAACAGGCGGCGGTTATTACGGAAACAACTCAGGCATGGAGACGACGCTGACCCTGCCCAGTTCAAAGATGCGCGTGCGGGTTCCGATGTACGAGTATTGGAACGCGGTTCCGGGATACGATGGCAAACGCCGCGGCACTCGTCCGGATCAGTTGTGTGAGACGAAGGTGGCGAATCTGCTGCGGGGCGTGGATGAACAGTTGGAGCTGGCGTTGAAACTTGGGAAATAGGTTCCGAGTTCTGAGTTTCGGGTTCCGGGTTTCGGGTTTCGGGTTCAGGGTTCAGGGTTCAGGGTTCCGGGTTCCGGGTTTCGGGTTCCGGGTTCCGGGTTCAGAGTTCGCAATCTGATTGAACTTGCTACGTACAATCGGGCACCTGGAACCCGTAACCCAGAACCCTAAACCCTAAACCCTAAACCCTAAACCCTGAACCCTAAACCCTGAACCCTGAACCCTGAACCCTGAACCCTGAACCCTCCCGAACCCTGAACCCTGAACCCCGAACCCTGAACCCTGACGTATGACTAACTTATCTTACATTTCTCCGAAGGCCGGCGTGAAAGACAGCTCGATTCAAGGACGCGGGCTCTTTGCGATCGATGCGATACGGCAAGGCGAGATCGTCTGCATAAAGGGCGGGCACATTTTCAATCGCGAAACTCTGAAACAAGTATCCGGATCGCTTGGGCCGGCTGAGATTCAGATTGGCGAAGATCTTTTCATTGGCCCGCTCGATTCGCACGAGCGAGAAGGAAGCATGATCTTCAGCAATCACTCCTGCGAACCGAACATCGGCGTTCAAGGGCAGATCGTGTTTGTCGCGATGCGAGACATCGAGGCGGGTGAAGAACTGACTCACGACTGGGCGACCACGGACGACGACACTTACGAAATGGAATGCAAGTGCGGCGCTGCAAGCTGCCGCAAGGTGATCACCGGTCAGGACTGGCAGCACGAAGATCTTCAGAAGAAGTATGCCGGTTATATGTCGTGGTACCTGGTGCAGAAAATACGAGACTCGATGGAAGGGTAAACGGGATGCCTCAACACATCGGCATAGTCGGATGCAGCGCGCCGGGAGCCGCGCTTTGCTACGAAACCATTTGCACCGAAGCGCCGGAGCGGCGTCCAGAAGTCAGCATGCACACGCATCCATTCGATCAATACAATCGGCACATCAACGCTGGCGATTGGGACGGCGTCGCGGAGTTGATGTTGTCCTCGGCGGATAAGCTTGCCGCGATCGGCGCTGAGTTCCTGATCGCGCCTTGCAATATCATTCATTGTGCGTTCGACAAAGTTATTACGCGATCGCCCCGACCCTGGCTGCACATCGCCGATGAGCTTGCGCTCGAAGCGCGGCGGCTCAAATGCACTCGCGTGGCGCTGTTGGGAACAAGGGTGATGGTGGAAAGTGAAATCTATCCCGAGAGCCTCGCGCGGAATGGAATAGAAGTTCGCACCCCAACAAGAGAGCAGCGCGAGCGTCTCGACAGGTTCATCACTGAAGAAATGGTATACAGCAGATTCACCGCCGAAGCGCGCAGCTTTTTGCTTGGGATAATCGAACGCCTGCAAGGCGAAGGTTGTGATTCAGTCGGCCTCTGTTGCACGGAACTTCCATTGCTCATCCGGGAGACAGACACCCCGCTGCCGCTTCTCGATTCTACCCGGATACTTTCGAGAGCCGCGATCAAGCGCGCGCTCGACTGAGCATCAGCCTGCCTGTGAGTCCAGGTGTGATTAAGAATGGGACTAGGTGTCTTGATTCACCGCTGATTTGCGCTGCCTTCGGTCCGCGGATGGGCGCTGATCTGAGAAAATCAGCGGGCCGAAGGCTGCGTAGATCAGCGGTGAATTCGGTGTGCATGTCCCACTTCCTAATCACACAACTTGAGTCCATGATTTCGTTTTTGGGAAACGGATTTACGGACGCGAACACTCAAGGCGGCGAAACGCTTCCCCTAAATACTAAAATATAACAACTTACTCGTTCTTCGAACGTGGCACGCTGATTGGATCGCCTGATCTGTCTATGTTTCGTCGTGTCGCCGGCTGCTAGGAAAGAATCGAGAGCTGAAGGTGGCTGAAGTAACGGGCAGGTGCTCGCTGACCTGAGGAGTCGCTAATGCAGGATGTTCGCTACGCGTTACGAATGCTGTTGAAGAATCCCGGGTTCACCTTTGTCGCGGTGATTACGCTTGCGCTTGGCATCGGGGCTACCAGCGCAATGTTCAGTGTCATCAATGCGGTACTGCTTCGCCCGCTTCCTTATCACGAGCCCGAACGCCTGGTGACGATCTGGGAAGAGAGCCCCGAGCGCGACTTGTTTCAGATACCCGTCTCGTTTGCGAACCTTCGCGACTGGGCCGATCAGACTCAAACCTTCGAACAGATTGCGGCATACACATTCACAAATCTGAATCTGTCCGGAGCGGGCGAGCCGGCGAGGCTGTCCACCGTCAGAGCTTCGGCGAATCTCTTTTCGCTTGTCGGTGCGGCGCCGTTGCTGGGACGGACCTTTCTGCCTGAAGAAGATAACGAGGGATCGGGCCGCGTTGTTATTCTGAGTCACGCTGTTTGGCGGCAGCGCTTCGGTTCTGACCCGCGAATCATCGGTCAGTCACTCGCTCTAAACAATCAGGCCTACACGGTTGTCGGCGTGATGCCCGCAAGTTTTCAGTTTCCTGTTGGATTCGGTTATCTCGGAAAAGTTTTGAATGATCCGATCGAACTCTACGTTCCGCTGGCCCCAACAAAGAAAGAGGCAGCGCACGGAAACTATTCGTTCTTCGCCCTAGGGCGGCTGAAGCCAGGCGCATCGATCGAGCAGGCGCGAGCTGAAATGACCACCATCGAAGGCCGTCTCGAGCAGCAATATCCCGACACCAACACTGGTATCGGCGTAAGCCTTGTCGCAACGCGCGAGCAAACGGTGAAAGAGATTCGCCCGGCCTTGCTTGTGCTTTTCGGCGCGGTGTCGTTTCTGCTGCTGATTGCATGCGCGAACATCGCAAATCTTTTGCTGGCGCGCGGCGCTTCGAGACAGAAGGAGTTTGCGATACGCGCTGCTCTGGGCGCGAGTCGCGCGCGGGTCTTGCGGCTCTTGTTGACGGAAAGCCTGATCCTTTCGCTTGCGGGCGGCTGCCTGGGATTGCTGCTCGCGCTTTGGAGTACGGATGCGCTCGTGGCGCTGGCGCCGGACAACCTTCCAAGGCTGAATGAAGTTTTCATTGACGGCGGGGTGTTTGGCTTCACGCTCGCGGTCTCGCTTGCGACGAGCATTCTCTTTGGATTCATTCCGGCGATTCATGCGGCGAAGCCAGACTTGAACGAAGCGCTCAAGGAAGGTTCGCGAGGCTCAACCGGCAGCGGCCCGGCGAAGCGCTTACGAGGCGCCCTTGTTTCCGCCGAAGTCGCTCTCTCTTTGGTGTTGCTGATCGGCGCGGGCCTGATGATCAGGAGCTTCTTCCGGCTGCAGCAGATGAATCTCGGCTTCAATCCCGACAACGCGATTGCGGTGAATCTTTCGCTTTCTCCTACGCGGTATCCGGAGGATCGTCAGCAGGCCGCTTTCTTTCATGAGGCGATCGAGCGGCTGCAATTGCTGCCCGGGATACAAGCCGCCGGCGCAACCACGGGACTACCGTTGACTTTGAGTCTCTCGGGTTCTGATTTTCGAATAGAGGGACGACCCGAGCCCGATGCCGGAAAAGAGATGATGGTGCATACGCGCAGCGTCAGCCCCGGTTACTTCGGAACGCTCGGTATCGGCTTGATCAAAGGCCGCGATTTTTCCGATCGAGACAAGAGCGGCGCGCCCGGGGCCGCGATCATTAACAATGAGCTGACCCGAATCTACTTTCCCACTGAAGACCCGATAGGCAAACGGATTACATTCGATGACGGAGGGTCGTGGATGTCGATAGTCGGGATCATCGACGACGTGAAGCAATTGGGTCAGGATTCGGCCGCGAAGCCCGAGGTCTACTTTCCGTTTTCTCAAATGACGTCATCGTCGATGAGTCTTGTGGTACGCACGTCCTCGAACCCGGCAAGCGTGGTGGCCTTAATCAAAGATCAGATTCAACAAATCGATAAGGACCTGCCCATCACCGACGTAAAGACTATGCGGCAGCTTCTTGCGGAATCTGTGTCGGGCCGGCGATTCAACATGCTGTTGCTGACGATATTCGGAGCGGTGGCGTTGGTGCTAGCGGCGGTCGGCATCTACGGGGTGATCAGTTATTCGGTCAGCCAGCGAACTCACGAGATTGGTATTCGGATGGCGCTTGGGGCAGACACAGGGCACGTGTTGAAACTCGTCGTGGGCCAGGGCATGTGGCTCGCGCTCGTTGGGATCGCGATTGGCCTGGGCGCGTCATTCTTTTTGACTCGTCTGATGTCGACCCTTCTTTTCGGAGTGACTGCTACTGACCCCGTCACGTTTGTGGTCATATCGGCGGTGCTGACAGGAGTGGCTCTGGCGGCCACTTTGGCGCCGGCGCGCCGGGCAACGAAGGTCGATCCGATGATTGCGCTGAGATACGAATGAAGGGATTGGCGAATGCCGATTTTCGATTGACGATTTGCCGATTGTCGATTTGTGATTAACGATTGTCGGCGATCTCAAATTTGAAATTTGAGATTCGAGATTATTTGAAATTTGAAATTGGAAATTTGAAATTGGCAATCCGCAATCCGCAATCCGCAATCGCCAATCGCAAATCGACAATCGGCAATCGCAAATCGGCAATCGGAAATCGGCAATTTGAAAGGTGGGAAAATGTTGGACCTTGCAGTTCGTGATTTTCGCTTTGCGGTTCGAATGCTCGCGAAGCGCCCAGCGTTCACGGGCATCGTTGTGATGACATTGGCGCTCGGGATCGGCGCGAACACCGCGCTGTTCAGCGTCGTCAATGCGGTGCTGCTTCAGCCGCTCCCGTTTCCTAATCCCGAACAGCTCGTGCTTGTGAATGACAACCTCACCGGACGCCAGTTGAAAAACGTCGGGATGACGGTGCTCGAACTTCAGGATATGCAACAGCGCTCGGAGGTATTCGAGGAGATATCCGCGCTGTGGCCGGTCGATGCGAATCTCACGGGTTCCGATCACCCCGAGCGTATCGAGTTGCTGGCCGTGAGCCCCAATTACTTTAAGCTACTCGGCGCGCAAGCCGCCCTCGGCCGAGTCTTTGGACCGGAGGAGGACAGCGCTCAGGGTTTCGCCGAAGGAATCGTGATCAGCGATTCGGCCTGGCATCGTTTGTTTGGCGCCGATCCCAATGTGCTTGGAAGAAAGGTTCGCGCGGACAGCGACCTGTATGTCGTCATCGGGGTGATGCCGCCGGAGTTCCGGCATCCGGGAAAGACGCTGCGCGAGCAGGTGGATTTCTGGGGCACGGCCGGATTCGCCGCGAATCCCTTCGGTCCGCCCGATCGGGTTCGTCGAATGCTGCCCGGCGCAATCGGGCGTTTGAAAAGCGGATTGACCGTCGCTCAGGCTCAGGCAAAGCTCGATGCATTCACAGCGGAGCTGCGCAGCCAATACCCGAAAGAGTATCCGCCGGAGGCGGGTTGGGAAGTAAAGCTTGCGCCCGCGCACGAGAACCTCGTCGGCGGAGTTCGAACTTTGCTTATCGTTTTACTTGCGGCGGTCGGAGTCGTGCTGCTGATTGCTTGTGTGAACATCGCGAACATAATGCTGGCTCGATCGCTCGGGCGTCAGCGAGAGATGGCGATTCGCCTTGCGCTTGGAGCCGGCCGCCGAAGGCTTATCTCGCAATTGATCAGCGAGAGTCTTGTGCTTTCGCTTGTCGGCGGGGCCGTCGCGTTGTTGATCGCAAGCTGGGCGACGGATTTGCTATTGAGGCTCGTGCCCGCAACCATGCCGCGTCTCAACGAAGTGGGCTTCAGCGCCAATGTGCTTTTGTTTACGTTGCTGGTCTCGATAGTTACCGGAGTGATGTTCGGTTTGGTGCCCGCGATGCAGGCATCGAGGCCCGATGTTCTGGTGAATCTGAAAGAAGGCAGTCCCGGCTCGGGGCTCGGCGCTCGGAGCCATCGCGTTCGAAGCTTGCTGATCGTGACCGAGTTCGCGCTATCCCTGGTGCTGATGATCGGCGCCGGGTTGTTGTTGCGGAGCTTCTGGCGATTGACCGATGTGAATCCCGGCTTCTGTCCTGAGAACGTGTTGATCTCTCGAATCTGGCTGCCCGTGCCTAACAATCCCGCGCTCGATCCATATCGGACGCCGGCCAAACGCGCTCAGTTCATGCAAGACGTGCTGCGGCGCGCGGTGGTGTTGCCGGGCGTCGAGCACGCGGCAATCGGTGGCGGCGCCGGAGTGCCTTTGGTTGGGCTTCACAACAATGCGAGCCTCGTGATTGAAGATCACGCCGACGAAGCTGTTCTTCCATTGATTCAACCTTCCGCGGTCAGCGCGGATTATTTCTCGGCGCTCGGAACACCGCTGGTGGACGGCCGCTACTTCTCAGACGGCGATGACATAAACGCCGCTCGCGTTGCGCTGCTTGATGACGCCGCGGTCAAGCGTTTCTGGCCTGATGAGAACCCAATCGGCAAACACATCAAGCTCAGCCGGCGAGACTCGAATGCACCCTGGCTCACCGTCGTCGGCGTAGTGGGCAATATGAAAACCGATGGGTTCGATCTGCCCGATCAGCCTCATGTTTATCTGTCGATACTTCAGAGTCCCGGCTACGCGATGGCCGTCTACTTGAAGACCAGCGTTAACCCGCTGAGTCTCGCGCATGCGCTTCGCCGTGAAGTCCAGTCAGTCGATCCAGATCTTCCGGTGTTCGGCGAAGAGAGCATGGAAGACGTTGTTGCGGCTTCGCTCGCTCAACGCAGATTCGCGATGCAGTTGTTGATTGCTTTTGGTGGAGTGGCGTTGTTGCTCGCGGGCGTGGGCATCTACGGAGTGATGGCTTATTCGGTCAGTCAACGAACTCGCGAGATCGGAATTCGGCTGGCGCTTGGGGCTAAGACCGGCGACATCATTCGATGGGTGATGACCCAGGCAATGATGCTGACGCTTGCAGGCGTTGGGATCGGACTGGTTGCGGCGATGGCGCTGACGCGGTTGCTAACGGGTTTCCTGTTTGGCGTGGCGGCAACCGATCCGATGACTTATGCCGCGCTGTCTGTTTTGCTTGCGCTGGTGGCGCTCGTCGCCTGTTATGTCCCGGCGCGCCGCGCGACGAGGGTCGATCCGATGATCGCGCTCAGGTACGAATGAACGTTTGTTGCGCGCCGGATTAACCAAATGAACTGAAACCTTTCGGAGGGGCGATGCACTCACTGCTACTCGACGTGAAATACGGAATTCGCATGCTCTTGAACAAGCCCGGATTTGCGGCTGTCGCCGTGATCACCCTCGCCCTGGGCATTGGAGCTAATACCGCTATTTTCTCGGTAGTGAACGCAGTGCTGTTGAGGCCGTTGCCCTACCGAGAGCCTGGAAAACTCGTGCGAGTGTACACCGAGTTTCCGACAATGAACTTGAGGAAGTTCTGGATGTCTCCGCCTGAGTTCCTGGACATTCAAAACGAATCCCAGTCCTGGGAGAGCATCGGCGCGTGGACCACGACGGGAAGAAATGTCGCCACCAGCAACGACGAACCGATTCGGGTAACCGCCGCGATCATCACTCGCGGGTTGATCGATGCGCTGAGCGTGCAACCTGCCATTGGCCGGAACTTCACCGCGGAAGAAGACCGCAACGGCGGGCCCGCGACGGTTCTGATCTCGGATGGATTGTGGCGCCGAGCATTCGGTAAACAGGATGACATCGTCGGAAAGCAGATTCAGCTCAACTCACAACCCACGACCGTTGTCGGTGTGATGCCGCGCGGTTTTGTTTTTCCGCCGGGCAGCAACGATCCCGCCGAAGTGTGGATGCCGCTTCAACTCGATCCCGCGAATCCCGGCAATCGCGGTAGTCACTTCCTGTACATCATCGGGAGGCTTAAGCCCGACGTTCGCGTCGAACAGGCGCGCGCGGAAATAGAATCACAGATGGCGGGGTGGCGAGACGAGAAGCGAGCGCAGCACCTGCCCGATCCCGAGAGACACCCCATCCTGATGTTTCCCTTGCACGAAGACGTAGTCGGATCCGCGCGGCCGGCCGTGCTTATGCTTTTGGGAGCGGTCGGGTTTGTGCTCCTGATCGCGTGTGTGAACGTTGCGAATCTGTTGCTCGCGCGCGCGGAAGCAAGGCGGCGCGAGTTTGCCATCAGGCTTGCCCTTGGCGCCGGCCGAGGCCGGATGCTCAGACAGTTCCTCGCTGAAGGATTGATTCTCGTCGTGCTGGGAGCCGCCGCCGGCATCGGCTTCGCAAAGCTCGGACTTTCAATTGTCCTGGCGGCCGCGCCCGACAGCATCCCACGAACAGGTGAAATCGGAATCGATCCTACAGTGCTCGCCTTCACGCTTGGAGTTTCGATCCTGTCCGTGTTTGTTTTTGCGATGGCCCCGCTGATGCAGATGAGCGGGCGTGATCTCGCTACGTGGCTGAGAGGTTCGGGGCAGCGGACGTCCGGAGGTGGTGGCAGTCACAGACTTCGAACAACGCTGGTCGTTGTTGAGATCGCGCTTGCAGTGGTTCCGTTGATCGGATCGGGCCTGATGCTTCGCGCATTCTGGAAGCTTCGACAGGTTGATGTCGGCTTCGAGCCTCGAGGGGTTACGTCTTTCAGCCTTCAACTTCCAGGTACGCGATACCAGGCTCCAGATCGGTTGCGGTTTGCCAGCCAGCTCGAAGAGCGATTGGCGTCGCTGCCCGGAGTTAAGTCCGCGTCTTTTGCTTCGGGACTCCCGCCGCTGCGCCCGATAAACGCGAACGACACCGACATCGAAGATTATCAAAGCACACCGGACGGACCCGCGGAGAACGTCGACTATTGGAACATCGTCAACGAAGGCTACTTCAATACGCTGGGCATTCGCACGATGGAGGGCCGAACGTTCGAGTCATCCGATCGCAACGACAGCGCGCAAAAAGTCGTAGTGATCAATCAGTCGATGGCGCGGCGCTTCTGGCAAGGCAGCCCGATTGGCCGCCGATTGAATCCCGGATTCAACACTCCGGCTGTTTGGTTCACGGTTGTCGGCATAGTCGAAGACACAAAGAACCTCGGAGTGGATAAGGCCGCGGGAACCGAACTCTATTTTCTATTGCCGCAGACTATCGCAATCGGAGTCAGTACTCGCATGAGTTTTGTCGTGCGCTCTGAGGGCCCGTCAGCGGCGGCGATTGCGTCGAGCATACGTTCGTCCGTGAACGAACTTGATGCGAGCGTTCCCATCTTTCAACTGAAAACCATGAGCGACGTCGTGGGAGATTCGCTGGTCAGGCCGCGATTCCTGTCGCTGTTGCTCGGATCGTTCTCCGTCATCGCGTTGTTGCTGGCGGCTGTTGGAATCTACGGCGTGATGGCGTACTCAGTGAGCCAGCGCACGCAGGAGATTGGAGTCCGCGTTGCGCTCGGCGCAACGACAAGAAACGTTCTTTCGATGGTTATTGGTCAGGGGCTGAAGCTGACGGTGGTGGGACTGGCAGTGGGATTGACCGGCTCGTTCCTGTTGAGCCGCGTGATGGCCTCGTTGCTATTTGAGATCAGCCCAACCGATCCGCTCACATTCGCGATGGTCGGAGTTGGATTGGCGGCTGTCGCCCTGCTGGCGTGTTTCGTGCCGGCGCGGCGGGCCGCGAAGGTCGATCCGATGGACGCGCTTCGTTATGAATGAAGCAAACAAAATTATTCACGGGTAACACACAAGGAGGACGCACGATGAAAGGGACTTTAAAGAGAATGGCGCTGATGTTTGCGGTTCTGGGCCTTTCCCTATCGACGAATGCGCGGCCGGCCGATGAGAAGCGCACACAAAAGACGGACAAGGTCAAACAGATGACCATCGAGTCTTCGCGGGTGAAGGTGGTCGAATCGGAAAATGAAAATCCGGAGCAGGACGGGCCTTATTGGTTCAATCGCGGTTATGCGTTTCATCAATCCGATCACTACGTGGAGGCGATCGAAGCCTTCAGTCATTCAATTGGACTCGGATATCGCCAGCCGACTGCGATTTACAACGTCGCCTGCGGCTATGCTCTGCTGAACGACAAGGAGAATGCGTTGTTCTGGCTTGAACGCGCATTCACAAGCGGATTTGATCGAGCCGATCTGTTGAAGAGTGATTCGGACCTCGACGCATTGCGCTCGGATCCGCGATTCAAGGATCTCGAACAGAGAGTTTCTTCGATCAAGCGCGACGAGAACCCTCTGAAGGGGGAGAAAGAGAAAGAGAAACAGAAAGATAAGTCACAGAAGGAACGAGACCGGCTCGATGAGGCGCTCATCAACTTCGAGCAGCTTCGAGCGTCATCATCCCGCGATGGAGATGCGTGGTACACCGTTGGATCGCGGCTGCTTCGAATGCGCGATCACGAACGGGCAACGTTGGCTTTGACACAGGCTGTTGAGCATCTCGGCACGCGAGGCTCGAATGCGATGTACAACCTCGCGTGCAACTACGCGCTGGCGGGGAATGTCGAGCTTGGGCTTCAGTGGCTCGAGAAATCGATCAATGCGGGCTTCGACGGCCCGCATAAGCTCATGGAAGATTCCGACATTGCGAACCTTCGGAGCGATCCGCGTTTCAAGAGGATTCACGAACTGAGCCGCGCGCTCTCACTTTCTCAATTCACCAGAGATGGTGACGACGATTCGCAGTATTCGAAACAACGATGGGCGCCGGCGGTGAAGCACTTTGAATCCTTCGTCCAGGGTCAGCCCAATAGCGGCCGCGCGTGGTTCAACCTCGGATTCGCGCTGCACTATTCGCGCGAGCACGCTCGCGCGATCGACGCCTTCCAGCGAGCGATCCAGAACGGATATCGGTCGTCGACCGCGATGTACAACATCGCTTGTGCGAACGCGATGATGGGGAACAAAGACGCGGCGTTCGAGTGGCTCGAGAAATCGCACGAAGCCGGTTTCAACGTTGAGGATTACGTTCGGGGCGATAGCGATCTCGATAGCCTGCGAAGCGACGCTCGCTTTAAGCGCTATCAGGATATGGCCGACGATCAGGAACACGAGAAGCACAAGGAGAAGCACAAGAACGACAAGTAACCGCATTCGGAGACCTGCAATTGACCGTGCGCGAATCTCTTAAAGAGCGCTGTTATGTAGGAATAGTTAATCCCGTAGGGATTACCTGTCGATAGAAACGGCGCCGCAAAGATGCCTGACTCCTTTAGGAGTCACCTATTACCGGGAACACAGGTAACTCCTAAAGGAGTTACAAAGACTCATCGCTGGCATTGCTTCTATAGGCAGGTCATCCATAAGGGAGCATTCGTCACACGCGATCGATCACACTGAGTGTGACGTAGCAGAAGTCTTCAGGAATTCAACCCGGCGATGCTTAGAGGCGTGCGAAGGAAAACCACAAATTCCCGGATCGCTGTGCTGGTGTGCCTGCTGTTGGCCGGCAACCTGACCGCGTCATCGACCCCGGCTGCTACGAATGGACCCACCGAACACAGTTCTGGATTGAACCATCTCGAGACGCAAGCGGCCGGCGTTCATGTCGAGCAGCAATGGGCCGAAATCAAACCGGGAGTCTCACGCGGGAAACTCGAAACGTTTACGTTGACGGATAAAGCGGCCGCAAAGACACGCCAAGTCTGGGTATACACTCCTCCGAACTACAACCCCAAATCGACGGCGCCTTACAAAATGTTGATGTGCTTCACAGGCGCTTACTACACAAATGAGATCCCTCTGGCGACGATCCTCGACAACCTTCTCGCCGCCGATGAGATATGGCCAACGGTCGCGGTGATGATCGATAGCGGAGACGCAAGAGCAAGCGCAGCGGATCTGGATAATCACGCGAGCTTTGCTGATTACGTCGCGAAGGAACTGGTCCCCTGGGTTCGCGCGAATTGGCGAGTGTCAACCGACCCGCACGATTCAATTATCACCGGATGCAGCCGAGGAGGATTGGGCGCGACCTACGTAGCGCGAAAACATCCGGAGCTTTTCGGGAACGTGTTTTCTCAGAGCGGCGCGTTCTGGCGCGGCAACGAAGGTGGATTTGATGAGCCCGAATGGCTGCCTCAACAATTCAAGAATTCGCCGAAGCTCGATCTTCGCTTCTACGTCGTAGTGGGCGCGCTTGAAACTATAAGAACTCCAGCGGGTCCGATCTTCATCGAGGCGAACCAGAGGCTTCGCGACGCGCTGCTGGCGAAGGGATACGACGTGCGTTATGTCGAAGCGAGCGGGGCTCGTCACGATCCAAAGGACTGGCGCACGCAGGTGGCGGACGGAATCATCTACCTTGCCGGCAAGCGTGCGCAAAGAGTCAGGCACTAGAGGGCTCGACTCGATTAAGTAATATTGCGGAAATTGTTTAGCCCGGTCAGGAAACTCACGAACGAAATTGTCGTAGCCTTTCAATCCTGCAGCGTGTCGATTTGTGCTCGGTTCCTCCTTCCAGAGCAAATGTCACCTTGGCAACAGTGGGCCAGTTCTCAGCCTCTGAACGATCTATTAATTCTTCTCCTTTAATTCTTCTCCTTGCTGGAGCATTCGGGTGCATGTCTTGCGACCGCAATCGCGCAACAGGCTGGGTGAATACTCTTCATTCACTCACCTAAATGATCTCGCGGTATTTCGCGCCACTTGGCAATTAGCTCGTACCCTGATTATCCTTTGGCCTGAGATCAAATGAACTTTATCCGACAGCGAGCTTCTGCCTTTAAGGTCAGGACGCAATCGGCACCGAGGCGATGGCGTCAATCGTGCGCGAATGTCGAATGCACAATTCATCAGTTGTCGCCTTACATTGGGAAGATCAAGAGCATCATCGCCGGGGATTTGGTGGAGAGGTTCTCTAGGCCCGGGGACTTGATAGTGGATCCGTTTGCTGGCGCGGGCACAATCCCATTCGAAGCTGCTATCCGTGGGCGACGTACGTTCGCCGCCGACATCAGTCCGTACGCCCGAATTCTGTCCCAAGCGAAACTTGCGCCTCCGCGTTCGCTTGCTTCAGCGCTTCGTAACGCGGAGGAAGCTCTAGCTGAAAGCTACCAGCTTGAACGACCCGACCTTCGATCCGTTCCGCAATGGGTGAGAAAGTTCTTTCATCCCGAGACGCTCCGTGAGGCTTTACGGTTTGGACAGGTTGGTCGCCGCCCGGGAAACGAGTTCTTAATGGCTTGCTTCCTCGGCATCCTTCATCACGAGCGACCAGGATTCCTGTCATATCCAAGCAGCCATCTCGTTCCGTACCTACGCGACAAGAAGTATCCCCGCCCTAGGTTTAAAGAAATGTACGCATATCGCGAACTCAGACCTCGGTTGCTCGCTAAGATTCGAAGAAGTTATAAGCGCTTTGTTATGCCGCACATCTCCAATGGCAGCTTTAGGCAAAGTTCGGTACAAGAACTCAGCCTTCCTATGCGATTTGATGCACTGATAACAAGCCCGCCGTATATGAATGCGCTGGACTACGGGCGAGATAATAGACTTCGTCTTTGGTTTATTGACCCGACCCTTGCAGAGTTGGCAGACAACGATGTTACTCAAAGGCGTGAAGCGTTCATCGAAGCGATCACAAGCCTATCCGGAAAACTCGAGGCAGGCCTTCGGCGGGCGGGCTTTGCGGTGTTCATCATTGGTGAAGAATTTAAGCGCAGCTTCGACGCCCATCCGTCGGAGGTTGTCGCAAGCATTCTCAAGTTTCGCGCACCTTCTCTCATCCTTCGCGCGGTCGTGAAGGATGATATTCCAGATGTACGACGAACCCGACGTGAATGCAGAGGCGTAAAGACTGAACATATCCTAGTCTTTGAGCGGAAATAGAATGCGCGCCAATCTCCCTGACAAAGACTACTTCGTGGGCAGGCTGATTCCCGGTCGCCCGGACCTTACAGTCACAGAGTGGGTCGCTAGCGGAAATGACGGTCACTTGTTCCGAGCGCATTCTACCGAGCTTGGGCGGGACGTAGCGTGTAAGATCATCCCTAGCGCGAACCTTGTAAGAGACCCGGATGGCCGAGAAACCTGGCGTGCAGAAGTGCTCAAACCGAACGCGTTGCGGAGCCCGGTGGTTGTCCGGTTTGATTACGTCGGTACTTGGCTTGACGATTCTGAAGGAGTCGACTGTGTTGTTCTGATTTCCGAATTCGTTGACGGGCCCAACCTAAGTAAGTTCATCAAGACTTGCGCAGACGAGATCACGGTTTCATTCGTAGTGGATTGGCTAGCAACTATGCTCAATCTGTTTAATGAGATGAAGCTTCGAGGCGTGAGACACGGAGACCTACACGCGGGAAATATCCTAGTGGAGGATCGTTCTTCATACAACCTGCTCGGACCTCGCTTCGTCTTCCGAGTAACCGACTTTGGCGTTGCCGAAGCCACAAGTGAAGCGAGGTTCAAAGACGATTATCTTCAACTGGCTGACGTCCTCGCTCAGCTACTTCGCGTGATCACAGCAAGCTACCCTACTAGCCCTAAAGAAAAATTCTTCTGCGACACTTTGCGGCACCACTTCCTGGAACGCCATTTAATCGAAGCCGATCTAACGCACGATCCGCTAGCGCGACAACCAGAGGAACTCCTTCGCCGCTTACAGCAGTTGGACTCCGAGTTCGAAAGCGCGGCAACGCAGGAAACCCCGCTGTTAACGCCCTTTGATTTTCTTAGCTGCGAACAGATAGGTGAGGCGTCGGCATTGTTGCAGGCTTTATATTCGGATCGGTTTCTTGGCTTGTCTGAAATAGAAAGCAGAAACAACGTTGTGGTTACGGGTCCGCGTGGCTGTGGCAAGAGCACCGTTTTTCGTAGCCTTGGCCTTGACCACCGACTCCGCGTCGACGAAGCGAATCCTGATCATATTCGCTATCTGGGCGTTTACTATCGGTGCGATGATCTTTACTTCGCATTTCCGAGATATGTGGTGCCGCAGCGCAGCGAGGCGCTTGACCTTGCGATTCACTTTGTTACGGCAACCTTACTGGGAAAGTTGCTTGACTCGGTTGAGAGTTGGGCACGACGGTATTTCGAAGATGAATTTATAGCTTCAGAGGTGCGATCCTCTGATGCTCTATGGGCCGCACTAGGTTTGTTACCACCGCAAGTACCCGGTCGCCTAACCTTTAAAGCGCTTGTCTCACAACTGAACAAGGAACGGGTGAGAGCAGCCGAGCACAATCGGTTTGCAAATGACCGTAATCGAAATATTGCAAGGTGCTTTGGCCCCGAGGTCCTTCAAAACGTGTGCGAAGCACTGAGGGCCACTTTGTCCTTTGTCCGCGCGCGCCCGATTTATTTTTTCATTGACGACTACTCGGCCCCGAAGGTCACAAAACAATTACAAACGAGTCTAAACCGCGTATTTATGCAGCGAACGTCTGCTTGCTTTTTTAAGTTGTCTACTGAGAGCCCGGTCTCATTCGAGAAGAGCGATATCGACGGAAAGATCTATGTCGAGAACCGGGAGTTTGTCCTACAGAATCTGGGGCTGGTTTATTTGCACGCAGGCGTCACACAGAAGCTATCGTTTATAGAAGACGTATTTCGACGGCGATTAGGAAACACCGCATCTGGATTTCCGGCTCGGGAACTTGAAGAATTGGTAGGGAGTGACGCTAGACAGAATAATAATGAATTATCGCGCAGGATTCGCGAGGGGGAGAAACCGGCTCTTTGGGGTAAGGAAGCTCTCTGTGGTTTATGCAGCGGTGATATTCACTATGTTCTTAATTTGGTTGGCGACATGGTCAGGCTGTCCGGCGGACCGGACGACCTTGCACTAGCCCAAGGCGTGCCTAAGATTTCACCGCAAACGCAAAACCGCGCCATCCGGGACGCGGCTGGGAACTTCCTCAAAAATCTACGCGGCATTCCTCGCTGCGGCGAAGCATTGGTAGCGATCGTCGAGGCTTTCGGCAACGTCGCGCACTCACATCTCAAGTTCTTGGATTCTAAGAACGAGGATGGCAACCCGCCGAAGCAGGCTACTCGAATCGAACCCTATGAGCCCTTCACACTTTCAGTTGAGGCTCAGAGATTGTACGATGAACTCTTGCGGTATGCGGTATTCATTGAAGACTTCAGAGGGAAGAGCAGGCGAGGAAACGTCGTGCCCCGACTTTATCTTCGCCGGTTTCTCATTCCGCAATTTAATCTTACGTTCAGCACACGGGACTCAATCGAAATAGAGCCTGGGGACTTCGAGAGATTCCTGTTAAAACCCAAGCGTTTCGAACAAAAGCTGCGACTCAAGAGTGTAAAGGCAGCTAAGAAGTACGAGAATTCTGTTGAGGCATCGAAGGACCAGCTCAAGCTCAAATTGGATGACGCCGGATGATGAACCTCCTCGTCAAGACTCCTGACGAAATACTTGCTGGTCTACGAAGGCCTCAACTGGAGCCAGTGACTCGAGTTGAACTTCACCCCGATGACTGGCTCATTGTCTGCGCCGGCTTTGAGGACAGGGCTCTTACGGGATTGAAAAGCGCAGTCGGTGAAAAATCGCCGTTTAAGATCCTTCTTGTTCTGTATGAGCCTTTCATCCGGCAAAACAAAGCGGACGATATTCGACGATTGTGTAAACGCGCGACCGTCGATGTGGTGGAAACAACGTACAATCGGCAAGATCCGTCGGGCTTCGGAGATACCTTGTCCGACGTCCTAACTAGTTGCCGCGGTCGAGTATTCTTAGATGTGTCTGCGATGTCGCGGCTTTTGATTGTCCAAACGATTGTTGCTCTCCAAGGGCGACCGAGAGGGCTAACAGATTGCTTTATCCTGTATTCCGAGGCGCAAACTTATCCGCCGAGTCGGGCGGAAGCCGAGGCGGAGCTGGCGAAGTCGAAAACCGATCCAACACTATCGGTTTTGTTTCTCTCGTCGGGAGTATTCGATGTAACGATCGTTCCTGAATTGTCTTCCTTTGCTCTTCCCGGGGCACAAACAAGATTAGTCGCCTTTCCGTCCCTCGACGCCCATCAGTTAACAGCGTTGCGTGCTGAACTGCAGCCATCGCGCTTCACTTTCATTGAAGGACTCCCGCCAACGGCGCAGAATCAGTGGCGTAAATCGGTCATCTCGCAATTGAACTACCTCGACGGTATTACAGATGCCGAAAGATTTGCTACGAGCACACTGGACTATGCAGAGACCCTTGATCTCCTGTTGAGAATCTATTCTGAGAACACCATTCGAGAGCGTCTAATCGTTTCGCCAACCGGAAGCAAGATGCAAACAGTTGCGGTTGCAATCTTCCGTTCGTTCATTGAGGATGTCCAAATCGTCTTTCCAACCCCTCTTAACTTCCTCGCTCCGGAACACTACACGGTTGGTGAGGGAGATATGCACTTGCTTCCCTTGGAACAATTCTCGGTTGCGGATGGGCGGGCCAGTTAGTTGTGGTTCTCAGAAATGACTTCACGTCCTTTGAGCGGCCAATGGCCTCTGCGTTGAACGGTGTGTTCGTTGTTCTATTCCCCGGAGCAACGTGCTAGATGGTGGGCGACAACGGTGGCCAAAGCCAAGAGCAACACTGCCCAGTTGCGGAACTCCTAATCCCACGAACGCACATCGGATATCCAACGATCTCATCTCAGGCCTCGCCTTCACTATGAGTTAGCACGTGCTTGCAATGGCACTAAGTTTGGTTATCTCAACTCTAAACGAAAGTGTGCTCGATCCTCGGAGGCATAATGGATTCTCTTTGGCAGGACGTAAGATACGCACTGCGACTGCTCTCGGCCAAGCCCGCTTTCACCACCATAGCTGTTCTGACGCTCGCGCTCGGAATCGGCGCAAACACCGCGATCTTTAGCGTCGTCAATGCCGTGCTCCTGCGAGCGCTGCCCTACGCCGAACCCGATCGCTTGATCTTCGCGGCCGAAAAAGTCGGAGGCAACGCGATGCCGGTTTCCTATCCGAACTTTCTCGACTGGCGCGCCGGGCAAAGCTCGTTCGAGAAATTGGTCGCTTACTCCGCGGATGATCTCAACGTGACCGGGTTGGATCAGTCAGAGCGCGTCGTCGGAGAATTAGTATCGGATGATTACTTTGAGTTGCTAGGCGTGACTGCGTTGCGCGGCCGAACTTTCTTAGCCGAAGAGAACAACAACCCGGGAGCATCTCCAGTCGCAATCGTCGGTCACACGTTCTGGCAAAACCAATTGGGCGGCGACGAGAGGGTGATTGGCCGCACGGTGAAACTCAACGAAACGGAATTCACAATCGTCGGGGTAACTTCCGCGGGCTTCAAAGGATTCTCAGGGATCGCCGACGTCTGGGTGCCGATGATGATGCGGTCAGCCCTTTATCCGTCGACGGCGCGTTTCAACTTTCTAGGCGCGCGCGACATTCACTGGCACCGCGTGATCGGCCGGCTCAATCCGGGCGTTTCGCTTGCGGCCGCACAAGCTGAAATGGACACGGTGACTTCGCGCCTGGCGAAGGAATATCCCCAGGCTAACGAAGGCCGCGGCGCAATGCTGATCACCGCGCGAGAGCGATTGGCCGGCAAGAATCGAACCCCGTTGCTCGTGCTTCTCGGCGCGGTGGTGTTTGTATTATTGATCGCTTGTGCGAATGTAGCGAATCTCTTCCTCGCGAGAGCCGCAACGCGCAGCCGAGAGATCGCGATCCGCCTGGCGCTTGGCGCGAGCCGGGGCAGAATAGCTCGTCAGTTGATCACCGAGAGCTTGCTGGTGGCGGGGCTTGGCGGCATAGCGGGATTGCTGTTGGCTGTGTGGAGCGTCGACTTGCTGGTTTCGATCATGCCAATTTCGCTGCCAAGCTTTGCGACGGTCGGCATCGATCCACGAGTGCTTGCCTTCACCTCAGTCATATCGATTGCAACCGGTTTGCTGATGGGTGTTGCGCCCGCGCTTCAAGCATCGAACACCGGAGTGAATGAGGCGCTCAAGGAAAGCAGCCGCTCGATCGCCGGTCCGCGCGGGAGAGGTCTTCGCGGAGCACTCGTTGCTACGGAAATTGCGTTTGCGTTGATGCTGATGATCGGAGCGGGATTGATGCTTCGCAGCTTCGGGCGAATGCTCGCGACGGATCTCGGATTCAAATCCGATCATCTGGTGACACTTCGCATCGACGTTCCCAGTAAGAAATATCAGGGAGACGAGCGTCAGGCGTTGGGTCAACGCCTGATCGAACGCGTGGAGGCGCTGCCCGGTGTTGATTCAGTGGGCGCCACGTTTATCGATCCATTCGTCTGGAGTGGCATTAATCGCGGCTACTCAATCGAAGGCAAACCGCCGATCGATCCCGCCGAACGCGACACGGTTTATTACCACAACATCAGCCCGAATTATTTTCACACGATGGGCATACCGTTTATCTCGGGACGCGACTTCACGCCGAGCGATAATGCGCAGTCGCGACAAGTGATGATCGTCAGTTCTTCTTTCGCGCGGCGTTACTGGCCGGGTGAAGATTCGCTGGGGAAGCGAGTGAGATTCGGGGCCGAGAACTCGACCGCGCCCTGGATCACGGTAGTGGGTGTCGCGGGCGACATGAAGTTTCGCTCGCTCAGGCAGGACGAAAACGCGGAGCCTGTGGTCTACACCCCGCTGCTCCAAAGTGAGGTCGTGATCGGCGTCAGCCTGATAGTGCGGACAAAAGGCGATCCGTCGGCGATGCTTGCGACGTTGAGGAGCGAGGTTCAGGCATTTGATCCGGACTTCCCGGTTTACAGCGTTGCGACGCTCGAGAATCGCTTGCATGAGCAAGCGGCCGAGACTCGCTCTTATGCGTTGCTGCTCGGGTTATTCGCCGTGCTTGCGATGCTGCTGGCGGCGATCGGAATCTACGGCGTGATGGCTTATTCTGTTGCGGAGCGCACGCACGAAATCGGAGTACGAATCGCGCTCGGCGCCAAACCACGCGACGTTCAGAAGCTGGTTGTGAAGCAGGGTATGTTGATCACGATGATCGGAATGACCGCGGGGTTGATCGGCGCTTTTGGGCTGACTCGGTTGATGTCCGCGCTGCTATTCAACGTCAGCCCGACAGATCCGGCGACCTTCGCGGCTCTCGCGTTGGCGGTCGTTGCCGTTGCGTTGTCTGCGTGCCTGATCCCGGCGCGCCGCGCGATTCGAGTCGATCCGATGGTCGCGCTTAGGTATGAATGAAGAAGGAGTCAGTAGTCCGTAGTCCGTAGTCAGTAGTCCGTGGTCCGTGGTCGCTACAAGGACGTTGTGCGGGGATTGGCGCTACGGACTACGGACCACGGACCACGGACTACGGACTACTGAGGAGGACGAATGGAAACCCTGATACAAGATCTGCGGTACGGCTTTCGAGTCTTAAGGGCGAGTCCCGGTTTTGCTGCGGTCGCGGTTCTCTCGCTTGCTCTGGGAATCGGCGCGAACACGTCGATCTTTAGCGTCGTCAACGCCGCGCTGCTTCGGCCCTTGCCCGTGACCGATCCCGCCAAACTCGTATTCCTGTTCAATGGAACGCGCACGAGTCCGTGGGGAGTTTCTTCGTATCCCGACTACGTTGATTATCGCGACAAGAACGAAGCGTTCAGTGATCTGCTCACCTATTCTCCTATCACTACAAGCGCGCGAATCGAGGATCAAACAGAATTGGTTTCGGGTTCGATCGTCTCGGGAAATTTCTTCGATGCGTTGGGAGTGCACACCGCGATTGGACGGACCTTCCTGCGCGACGAAGACGTCACGCCCGGCGCAAATCCGGTTGCCGTGATCAGTTACTCTTTGTGGCAGCGTCGATTCGCTGGTGACCCGCAAGTCGCCGGGCAACAGGTTGCACTGAACGGTCACGCATTTACGATCATCGGCGTGGCGCCCGCTGGATTCAACGGCCCGGAGGTCCTCGAGAAGAACGACATCTACATACCGGCGATGATGCAGGCTTTGGTGAGGCCGCCGCGCGGTGGATTTTCGGGCGAGATGAACGCCGACTTGCTCTCACGGCGCGGCGCGCGATGGATGAAGATGATCGGGCGGCTCAAGCCTGGCGTCTCGATCGAGCAGGCTCAAACCGCGATATCCACGCTCGCATCGCAACTGGAACAAGCCTACCCCGACGAGAATCGCGATAGGATTGCGACACTTTTTCCGGTCAGCAAAGTGGACCCGCAAGCATATGGCCAGTTGGTTTCCGTAGCCGGATTGCTGCTTGCGGTCGTCGGTGTGGTTTTGTTGATCGCGTGCGCAAACGTCGCGAACCTGTTGCTCGCGCGAGCATCAGCGCGCCGCAAAGAGATCGCCGTGCGATTGGCGATGGGCGCAAGCCGCGCGCGGCTCGTGCGTCAACTGTTGACTGAGAGCGTGGTCCTGTCGCTTGCCGGAGGAATCGGCGGATTGCTACTCGCGTTGTGGACGGTCGATTTGTTGAGGTCCGCGACGCCGCCGAGCGGAATATTCTCATTCACGCTCGACTACAAACTCGACAGCCGCGTGCTCGCGTTTACATTCGCGTTGTCGCTCGCAACGGGAGTGATCTTTGGGCTTGCGCCGGCGCTGCAGGCGTCGCGCGCTGATCTGGTGCCGGCGCTAAAAGGCGAGGCTTCGGCGGTCGGACGAGGCCGGCGGCGGTTCAAGCTTCGCAATATGCTCATCGTAGCGCAGGTCGCATTGTCACTTGTGCTGCTGATAGGCGCGGGGTTGTTTCTTCGAAGTTTGAGCAACGCGCGATCAATCGATCCGGGATTCGACGCCGCGAAAATTCTGGACGCCGATCTGAACATCAATCTTCTGCGATACACAAAGCCGCAGGGCCAGCAATTCTACAAGCAGGTGATCGAGCGCGTGGAATCGTTACCCGGCGTCGATTCGGCAGCGCTCGCTCGAGTGGTGCCGATGAGCGGCGGCGGCCGTACCAGCAGTCTCTTGATTGAAGGCCGGCAGGGTCCCGAGAACGCGAGCCGCAGCGAAGGCGGCGGTCAGGATGAGAACACCTACTCGGTGAACACAAACGTCGTGACGATGAAATACTTTTCCACAATGGGTATCAGTCTGCTCGCCGGCCGCGGCTTCGAAGCGCAGGACATTGAAGGGGCGTCCCCGGTTGCGATCGCCAACGAAGCGTTCGCCCGGCGTTACTTTGAGAATGAAGAGATGATCGGCAAACGCGTGAGCTTTCGGGGTGCGCGCGGGCCGTTCACTCAAATCGTCGGGCTCGTTCGCGACAGCAAGTATCGCACGGTTGGCGAGAACCCGCGTCCGACGATCTATGTTCCGCTCGCGCAAAATCACGAAAGCGGAATGACGTTGCACGTTCGCACAAACGGCAACCCAACTAGCGTAGCCGCGGCGGTGAGACAGGAAATTCAGTCGCTCGATCGCGATCTTGCGGTGACCAGTCTTCAATCGCTCGATGACGTACTGGCCGGGTCGCTTTTTGCCGCGCGAATGGGCGCGGTGTTGTTGAGCATCTTCGGACTGCTGGCGCTCTTGCTCGCAGGCGTCGGACTCTACGGTGTGATGTCTTACTCGGTGTCGCGGAGAACTCGCGAGATCGGCATACGGATGGCGCTCGGCGCGGAGAAGGGAAACGTGCTGCGCTTGGTGTTGAAGCAAGGAATGTCGTTGGTTGCGGGCGGAGTCGCCGGCGGCTTGATTGTCGCATTCGCGGTGACTCGGCTGCTGACGAGTTTTCTGTATGGCGTCAGCGCGCTCGATGCAGTGACGTTTCTTGCTGTTCCGGGAGTGCTCGCTCTCGTGGCGCTGCTTGCCAGTTACATTCCCGCGCGCCGCGCCGCGAAGGTCGATCCGATGATCGCGCTCAGGTATGAATAAGGTCCAGGGTTCAGGGTTCCGAGTCCAGAGTTCGAGCGCAAAACCCTGAACCCTGAACCCTGAACTCTGAACCCTGAACTCTGAACCCTGAACTCGCCAGGAGGCATCATGGAAACCCTGATCCAGGACATGCGCTATGCGATGCGAATGCTGCTCAAGAAGCCGTCGTTCACGATCATTGTGGTGCTTGCGCTTGGGATTGGGATCGGCGCCAACACGGCGATCTTCAGCGTTGTAAATGCCATCCTGCTGCGCCCTCTGCCTTACAAAAACTTCGATCGAATCTCGATGATCTGGATGAGCAATCCCAAGCTCGGCGTGATGGAGGACTGGCATTCATATCCGAACTATGTCGATTACAAGGAGCAGAACCAGGTCTTCGAAGATATGGCCGCGTTCAACACTCGCAGCTTCAACCTCACTGGCGCCGGTGACCCCGTCCGCGTCGTGGGCGTCTGGAACACTGCCAGTTTGTTTTCGGTCCTCGGCGTAGACGCCGCGCTTGGCCGCACATTCACCGAAGATGAGCAGGAGCCCGGCAAAGACATGTTGGTTGTTTTGAGCAACGGGCTTTGGCGGAGAAACTTTGGCGGCGACGCGTCGGTCATCGGTCAACAGATCAGCCTCAATGGAATAAATCGCACAGTCATCGGAGTGATGCC
>Ga0070705_100000015_pt1 | contig 93385 bp, 83 predicted proteins | sample KBSK5253metaG_FD_65455 | JGI IMG/M metagenome (GOLD analysis project Ga0070705, IMG submission 65455) | Corn, switchgrass and miscanthus rhizosphere microbial communities from Kellogg Biological Station, Michigan, USA - KBS K5-25-3 metaG | ecosystem: Host-associated > Plants > Roots >... | reverse complement strand
CGAAGCAATCGACGTGAGCTTCGATCAGGCCAACGAGATACTCGAGCGGTCTCATCGCCTGCTTGCTCAGAAACACGCGCGTGAAGCTCGTGAGGCTCGCGAGGCAGAAGACGCCGCCGCAAAAGCTGCCGAAGCCGGCCCCGAGGTTGAGGCCGAGACCGGTGAAGCTCCTGAGGTCGCGAGCGATGCCGCCGAGGCTGCCGCGGACCAGGCGGTCGCGGAGTTGTTACAACCTACGACCCTTGAAGCTCAGGAGATCGGCGCCGACGAGACAGCCGTCGATGAGTCGGTTGCTGAAGACGCGATTGCTCCGGAAGCTCCGGCTGAAGAGGAGCCTGCACTGGCCGAGTCTGCTGAGATCGAGGCCAAGGAAACGCCCGGAGAACAGACTTCCAGCAACGAGACGCTCAGCACGGCGTCTGCAGAAGCAGAATCGGAATCAGCCCCGGCAGTCGATGGCGCTGAAGCAGCAGTTGATAACTCGGTCGAGCAGCCGGCAACCGAGGAAACACCCGCCAGCGAAGAAACAGATGATCGCGGGTGAAGGACAACTTCCTGGTTACGAGGTGAAACGGCCACAGAGGGCCGACAGAAGCGTTCAGATCAAGTATGGCAACAGTTCATCAAAAGATACGGATTTACGATCTCGCAAAAGAGCTGAAGCTGGATAACAAAAAAGTTATCGAGGATGCTCGTCGCGAAGGCATCGACGTCAGTGTGCCTTCGAATACAGTGCCGCACGAAGTCGCCGATCGCATTCGGCAAAAATACTTCCCCAAGAAACTCGCGCCCCAGGTCGGCCCGCGTCTGGTCAAGCATGCTAAGGTCGTCGAGCCCGTCGAAGCCGCGGCAGAGCCAGAGGCCGAAGCAATCTCTGTAACAGAAATAGCACAAGAAGAACAAGTGCCCTCGGCCGCTGAACCCTCGACACCGCAACCGCCAAAACCAAAGATTCGCGTGCTGAAGGCCGCGCCGCAACCTCCGGCCGAAGCGGTCTCGGGAAGCACCCAGCAAGAGTCCGCCGCGGAACCGGTCGAAGAAAGTCAGCCCGAACCCGCGCCGCGTGTGGGCACACCGCCACCGCCGCCGCGGCCGTCGAGCTCGGTTCGCGTTATGAGGCCGATACCAGGCGCGCCGCCGCCGCCGCCGCCCGCTGCTCGAACCTTAAGACCTTCCTACGGCGGAGCAACCGGAGGACTTCGCGCAGAGGGTGGAGTAGCGACCGAAACGGGCACTCCCGCCGCGCGGCCTCGCACGACGTACGTCCCACAGGATACCGGCCGGCCTCGTAAGCGAACTCGCAGAGGCAAACGCGGCCCGGGCGAATTCGGGCCCGAAGAAGGAAGGCACGTTGACCTGCCTCGCCATATGCGCGGCCCGGGCTCGGTGATGCAGCCGAAATCAAAACCGGTCTTCACCGAGTTCCGCCCGCTCAGACTTATCGAAGGCACGACCGTCAAAGAGTTCTCTGAAAAACTCGACGTCAAGCCGAAAGACGTCGTTCAGTTGCTCCTCCAACGCGGCGTGATGGCCACGATCAATCAAACGCTGAATCAGGACATCGCAACGGAGATCGGAAAAGAGTTTGGCTTCGAAGCTACGTTCATCCCCTTCGAAGAGATGATCAGCGACGCCGAAGAAGAAAAATTTATCGAAGCGGGAGATGAAGGAACGGTTACGCGCGCTCCGGTCGTCACGGTGATGGGGCACGTCGATCACGGCAAGACCTCGCTGCTAGACGCGATACGCAAGACCGCGGTCGCCGAAGGCGAAGCAGGCGGGATCACTCAACACATCGGCGCGTACTCGGTCGAGGTTGCCGATCCCGACAATCCGGAAAAGAAACGGCCTATCGTGTTCCTGGACACGCCCGGTCACGAAGCGTTCACGATGATGCGCGCGCGAGGCGCGCGTGTTACCGACGTAGTCGTGCTTGTAGTCGCGGCCGATGACGGCGTGATGCCTCAAACTCTCGAAGCGATCGATCACGCACGCGCCGCCGAAGTTCCGATCATCGTCGCCGTAAACAAAATCGATAAGCCCGAAGCGCAGGCGGATCGAGTCAAGCAACAACTCGGCGACCGCGGTCTGGTGTGGGACGGATGGGGCGGCGAAACCGTTATGGTCGAAGTCTCCGCCAAGAAGCGGCAAAACCTCGACTCACTGCTCGAGATGATTCTGCTGACTTCTGATCTACTCGAGCTCAAAGCGAATCCCGATCGGCTTGCGAGCGGAGTAGTGCTTGAAGCCAAGCTCGATCGCGGACGCGGAGCCGTCGCAACCGCGCTCGTTCAACAAGGCACATTAAAGGTCGGTGATTCGTTTATCGCCGGACAGGTGTTCGGCCGCGTGCGTGCGATGTTCGACGATCGTGGCCACCCGGTCGATCGAGTCGGACCGTCAACTCCAGTCGAGGTGCTCGGCCTACAGGGAGTGCCGCTCGCGGGCGATCAAATGCAAGTCGTAAGCGATCCGTCGCAGGCCCAGCACATCGCAACTCAGCGGCAGTTGCAGGCGCGCCAGGCGGCTATCGCTCGCACCTCGGCGCGTGGACTCGAACAGCTTTTCTCAGACAAGAATCAAGTCAAGGAACTGCTGGTCATTTTGAAGGGCGACGTGCAGGGCTCAGTCGAAGCCGTTCGCGATTCGCTCAACAAGCTCTCAACCGAGCGAGTCAAGATTCGAATCATCCGCTCGGGCGTCGGCGCGATCACCGAATCCGATGTGATGCTCGCCGCGGCTTCGGCCAACGATATGAACCGCGCGTCGGTGATCATCGGCTTCAACGTCCGGCCTGAGACTCGCGCTCGCGAAATTGCCGAAAGCGAACACGTAGACGTTCGTCTTCACACGGTCATCTACAAAATCGAAGAAGAGATTCGCAACGCGATGCTCGGCTTGCTCGAAGCGACTAAGCGCGAAGTCATCACCGGTCACGCCGAAGTGCGCCAGGTCTTTCGAGTGCCGAAAGTGGGACAGGTCGCGGGCTGCTATGTGACCGACGGTTTTATAAAGCGGACTACCGCTCGCATCCTTCGCGACAACGTCGTGATCTTCGAAGGCAAGGTGGATTCGCTGAGGCGATTCAAAGACGACGTCAGCGAAGTGAAGCAGGGCTTCGAATGCGGCCTCTCGCTCGAACGCTTCCAGGACGTGAAGACCGGCGACGTGATTGAAGCGTACATGACCGAGGAAGTGGCTCCGACTTCGTTGTGATTGGAGCTTGTTCGCGCGTGTGAACCCCGCGTCCGTCTAGATCAACGGTGATGAAATCAGTTCTCCTGTACCTTTCCACCAGCGAAGGTTTCAAAAGGTTCCTCACCCGATTCAAAGCGTTCAACAAAGTCACGGCGCGATTCGTCGCCGGCGAGAAGCTTGAAGAAGCCGTCCAGGCGATTCGCCTCCTGAATCAAAACAACATCCGCGCGTCGTTTGATCACCTCGGCGAGTCGATTACTTCAGAACCCGAAACCCTCAATGAAGTCGCCGAGTACATTCGAGTGCTCGACAGCATTCACGATAACAATCTTGATTCAAACGTCTCGGTCAAGCTCACGCAGCTTGGGTTGGATGTCAGCCGCGATCTTTGCTACGCGAACACACGAGCGATCGTCGAGGCGGCGCGGCGTTACGACAACTTCGTGCGTATCGACATGGAGGATTCGTCGAAGACCGAGGGAACACTCGACGTCTTTCGCAGATTGCGAAGCGAATTCGACAATGTCGGCATCGTCGTTCAGGCTTACCTCTATAGAACTGAAAAGGATGTCGAGGAACTGCTCAAGCTCGGCGCAAGAATTCGCTTATGCAAAGGCGCGTACAAGGAGCCGGCGTCCCTCGCGTTTCCGAAGAAGGAAGAGGTTGACGAAAACTACATCAAGCTCACGAAACGATTGCTGACCTCGGGCATCTATCACGGGATCGCGACTCACGATGAGAACATCATCCGAGCGACCAGAGCATTTGTTAACGAGCAAAACATCGAGCCGGACAAGTTCGAGTTTCAGATGCTCTACGGCATACGGCGCGATTTGCAGGAGCAACTGGTGCGAGACGGATATCGATTGAGAGTGTACGTGCCGTATGGGCGCTACTGGTATCCGTACTTCATGCGCCGTCTCGCGGAACGTCCGGCGAATGTGTGGTTCATCTTGCGAAACATGATCAGAGGGTGAAGTCCGATGACTTGTCAGTCTGTTCAGATGGCTGAACAGGCCGTTCAGATGGCTCGTCGGACCGTTCAGATGACTCGTCAGGCTGTTCGGATGGCTTAGCGGGCTGTTGAGACGACTCGTCAGTCCGTTCAGACGGCTCGTCGAGTTGTTCAGACGACTCGGCGACTTGTTCAGATGGCTCGTCGAGTTGTTCAGACGGCTCGTCGTGTTGTTCAGACAGTCTCGTCGATCTGTTCAGATGACGCGTCGAGCTGTTCAGATGGCTTGTCGAGCTGCTCAGATGCCTCAGGTGGGCGTTCACATACTCGCATAAAGACCTGATTTGACTGGGTATTGTGCGGAAACCGCTGACACGTGCCACGCGAGAGGGCACAGTTGCTTGCTTGATGAATTCCTTCGCTTTAACAGCAAGATTTGAAAAGCTCGCGTAGCGCCCGGCGAGCGTCTTCGGCTATCTCACGAGAGGAATAAGGTCGGCCGGTTTGCTCGTTTAGCCAGGAACCATTCGATTGTAGGGCATAGTCCGCTATATAAGGTTCCACGCGGGGCACACTATCCATCCTTTGTGCTAGGTTCGGATTAGTCGTGACCTCGACGCGTATTCGTAGAGACTGACCACCGGTTCTGGGATTAATTTGAATCACAAACTTGTCCGCATCAAGCAACTGCCTCTCATAGTCATAGGTAGCGCCGAGCGGCTCACCATGCTCGGCAAGCAGATGCTCAAGGTTTGTTAGCTCGCCGGTTGGGTCTTGTTTGTTACTTCGCATGATTTGCATTCTAGGCAATAGGCCGAATTTGATGCAAGAGATGGTATTAAAATAGTTGACACACCGGGCGATCTGTAATACGTTTCGCCGGAAATGGGGCGCTTCATCGTACTTGCTATCTGCCTAGTGACCACAACCGCGTGTTCGAAACCTGCCGCGAACAAGCACGAACAAGAACCCCCAAAAGCATGGCAGCAGGAGCATAGTTTTCAAGCACAATCAGAGGAGGCTTTCCTTGAGGCTCGCTTGGAGGCTCGGCAAACAGCCTTAGATTTTGTTAAAGCAACCCTCCCGGCTTGGACCTTAAAGGGCATGGCGGCTCGCGCCTATGCTGGTTACATCTTTTGGATTGATGCTGACTTAGAGAAGAACAATCGGCATGTTGTTATCTCCCTTGAGACGCAAAAGTTTTTCCCTGAGAATGGCGAGCCATATTGGCTGGCCGTCCCAATTGATAAGTTCAAACGTGAAAGGATAAATGATTTAGATGATGCTGCCTTGCTCAAGCGGTTCGACAAATTGCGCCACGAATTAGAAGAACTCGAAACGCCACCAGAGGAAGATCGAGATGACGGACGACCATGAAGAGACTAATCACATTATCGACCGTCGCGCGAATCGTTGCCGCTGGGCTTCTCTTCTGGGCACTCGGTAAACATCCGTATGATTACTTCACGATATTGCGATGGGTGACTTGTGCAGTCGCCCTCTACGCACTTTATGTCGCGTATTCACAGAAGGCGATTGGCTGGGCATGGACTATGGGAGTCATCGCTGTATTGTTCAATCCTCTTATCATCGTGCGTCTCAAACGGGCGACGTGGAGGCCAATCGATGTTATTGCCGGAATCGTTCTACTGATTTCGATTTGGTTCGTACAAGAAAAACGGCCCCAGATTCAGCCTTGAGCGTTTCGCTCATCCTCAGCTTCTCGTTTGTCGATTTCTACTTTCGGGACGCTCGGCATCTTCTTAGCGGCCTTTTCAAATCGGCCAAATGAGTCGCCCGGCTTTTCGACGGATGTCTTATCTGGTCTTGGCACAAACTGTTTAGTTGTTTCTGGCGTTTCAACAGAGCCTTCCGGCTCCGACTGGGGCTCCAATTGTGACTGATGATTCAGGTAGTGACTCAGCAGCATCGAAGGTCGATTGATCCCAAAGACTGGCCGCGGGAGTGCCATTAATGCTCAACGGCAAAAGCCGCGACCTGAAGGAGCAACTCGTGCGGGACGGTTATCGATTGAGACTGTATGTGCACGCGCGCGCTCCTGGTATCCGTATTTCATGCGCCCGCTCGCCGAACTCCCAGCGAATGTGGGGTTGATATTGCGCAATTAGGGGATAAGCTACAGAATAGGATCCTCTGACTCGACCACCGGAACTTCCGTTTGCTTTTGTGGTTAACACCTTGAATACGGGGGCTATCAAGAAAACCGGATAACGATTTTCGCCCGCTTTTCACGATAATTCTTCAGGATCGAGTCGCAGACAGGTAAGAGTTTGGAATGAATAACCAAGCATTTTTGACCAACAATCGCTATCTAAAACTTCCCTTTGCTCAACTGACGCACTTCCTAACACTCAACCAAGCTAAGCTACATGCGAGTGAGATCAGGGCCGTGGTCAACATGCACCAGTTCCTTCGGAGTCTTTCAATCATCTGCTACAGAATCCGAGAGAACCTTCTCAGGTTTAAGCCTGAAAGCTGGGTCAATGTGAACTTCGATGGGTTGTTTCTCGACACGCAGTCATTGTTTCTATTCGTACAGCAGTTCTTGGAAGATATGACTTTGGTCATTCGACTTTCCTTCGAAACTTCAATACGATCACAGATGTCGCCTAAATTCTCTGCCTTGGTAGAGCGACTTCCCCTGTTGCTAACGGATGATCACCCGTTAAAACGGTATCTGAGCGAGCAGACAAGATTCCTTCTGGAGCTAAAAGACCTCAGAGATGACATACTACACCGTACTGGATTCGGTAAGACGCGCTCTGCGGAGTTTCCGGAGTTGATGGACTTCATACGCGCCGCCGGTGGTAAGGCTCCCTTCGCTTCAGGGGAGGACTTGAGGACATATTTGTCTGACTGCTTGAAGAGAATCATGACGTTAGTTGTTCTTTGTGATGATTTGGTCCGTGAAAATCTGCTGCGTCTTTATCCGAGCGAAAACACTGCTTATGAGCGATTTCCCTTATCGTTTATTTTACCGATCGGAGCCCTGAACTTTGAGGCCAATGATTCTCAACCAGCCTTTGAACTTGGAACAGTTATGATGACCTTTGATCCAGAGCTCTACGAGAGCCTGATGTTCTTCTTGCAAAACGGCGCATCGTCAAGCAGCGCACCATAACTCCTTGATGCAGGCTAGCGCGCCGGGGTGATCGCAAGCGTTAGATGCAAGGAGTCGAGGATTACGTGACAGCCGAAATGACACCAACCTTCGTATCGCATGCGGCTGATGTCCTCGCAGATACCAATGATGGGTTGACTGGACCTGAGTTTATCAAAGTGACTGCGGCATACTCGGTTAAGTGGGATGTATTAATACCACACCCGACCTATCCCTTCGAGGCACCAAACAAGCGAACGGCCTTGTGCGAGAATCTGATGGCTTTCTCGCAGGTTCAGAGATATCAGATTATCCGTGAACTCTGCGACCACCGAAAGATACGAGAAGCGAACTGGCAGGCGGCTGAGACTCTCAAGTTGATGCTGATCGCGCGCTACGGATACTTGGCGAATGAAGCGCTAGGGTCAGAGCTTGACAGAGCTTTGATTGAAAGAACACAGCACTTTCTCGGCCCCTTTCCTGATGCACTGCCGATCTTCGAGCAGGCTGTGCAAAAGCATGCAAACGGAGTGTTTTTGCGAAATGTATTGGATGATCTCCGGTTGGCGCTTGAGCTGCTACTGAAATCACTTTTGTCCAATGGCAAGTCTTTGGAGAACCAGCTTTCCGCGTTGGGAACATTCATCAAGCGGAGGGGCGGCTCCACAGAGTTGGCTAGCATGTTTTCGAAGCTCGTTGATTACTACACCAAGTATCAAAACTCATATGTGAAACACGACGATGCGATAATTGAGGAAGAGGTCGAGTTCATCTTTGAACTTACAGCATCATTCATGAAGCATCTCGTGAGATTATCATACAAAGACACCGTCTAACTCAGGTGAGGCACATGAGTCTCAAATGCGCGGGGTGATCGCCAGCGTTCGGCCGCATATCGAATCGTCAGTGATTCGACTCAGAAGGAACTTGATCATGAGTATCTTCTCAAGACGGTTCAATAATCCCGAACAGAATGTAGGTGCGGGAATTGACAATCTTGCAGCGACTATCGCAGTAGGCAGCATTGATTGTGCTGAGATGTTTAAAGAGACCCTGGGAGAACGCTGGCTTCTGGTTGTGTTTGAGTTCATCCATTTCTACATTCACTTGATGAACAGGGTCAGCTCGAACAAACTTGCAGATGAGGGCAGACGGAATCTTCACAGCAAAGTATTACCACGTCTCTTTTCACTCGTGGTGGATGCAGCGGTTACTGATTATGTCTCCGTCAAAGATCGAGAAGATGCCTTAGCCACATTTACTGAGTCGAATTATGACAGGGAGTCTATTTATTCCGCATGCACAAAGTACGTCTCTCACGAGAATCCTCTGGATCACAGCGCATTGTTCTCAAAACTTGCATTGATGGTAATCGATGCGTGTGGATTTCCGCAGGACGAGACCATAGCTAAGGCCATTATTGGAATATCTCATAAAACATACGAAGAAATGAACCTTGTGGGCTTAGTTGAGGCTGGCGCAAAGGAAATCTAAGTTGGGCAATAACGTCACTGACAACTCCTCTTACCAAAGCGGCCGGTTACTCTGCGCTCTCGATGGGAGCGAGAGCACGTCTCCGGTACTCGGAAGGCGGGAAGCCATAATATCTTTTGAAAAGATGCGCGAAATTGGTCTTAGCGCCGTAACCTACCAATGCCATCACCTCCTTTACACTGAATGAACCGGCCGCCAGAAGGTCACGTGCCTTCTCTATTCTCAATCTGATCAAATATTCTCCCGGTGGAAGTCCAGTCTCGGTTTTGAACAGATGCATGAAGTGTGATTTGGAAAGATTCGCCACGCCTGCCAATTCGTCCAGAGAAACTCTGCGTGGGAGATTGGCTCTCATGAACTTTATCACTGTCTGAATCCTTCGATCACGAATCGGTTTGGGTTTATGCCCCGAGGCTACGGCAACAAACGACCGTCGCTTTCGTTTTGACTCGATTTCCGCCAGGGTCTCTTGCCATTCCGGATACCTGCTAATGAGCGGGCTCGCGGCAACGAGGTTTGCGACTTGCTCTGCATCTCTCGTTCTCCCACTTTCCGAAAGCTCCAGCGCATAGCTGTTCAAGAATTTATAGTATGCAGGATGCCTGCTTTCTCCAACGATGTGTGCAAGCGGCATCAGCCGTTCGAGGTCGCGAAGCGCGGCCCGGTGATCGCCTTCCAGACTGCTCAGCGTCGCTATGCCCCAGTGAGCCTCAAGTATGGTCACCGGGTCATCGCACGATGAGACTTGCATACGAAGCCTGAGTGATTCCTCAAACTGTCCAATACTCTCTTCGACCGCGCTCAAGGAAAGCAAGGCTCTAGAGCGATACCTTGCTGGGGCAGAGTTCGCCACGCTCTCAAGAAGCTCTCTCGCTTTTTCAAACTGGCCCGTTCGAAACAGATAGACGCTCTCGTAATACTTGCCCACCTGGTTGAAGGGATACGCAAAAGACTGAAGCACCAATCCGATCTCGCGCTGAGATTGAATGTCTCGCCAACAGTAGCTTGTCTCGGCGGACTGTACGAGTTGATACAATTGCCCGCGTTTGAATTCGACCGCGGAGGATAAGGCCGTGAGAAAGCGTTTAATCGCGTCCGTGTTCATCACGTTCCTTTTCTGTGTTTCTGCGTTTGCGGGACACAGCATTGCGGGCGGCGGCTGGTGTGAGTGTGGGAGCTTCGCCGGCTGTATCTGCGACCCCGGCGAACCCGTTGGCCAACTTAGCCGTCCTGTGTCGGATGAATCTAATCAAAAGCGACCTGTTGATTTGGGTTCAGAGACGCTGTTCGTGCTTGCCGCGCTGCTTCTAGTGCTTAGATACAAAGCCTAAGCCATAAGCGACGTGGGGAACTTAGATTTACCTATCGCTCTGGCGGCGATTCACTATCTGTCTGTCGCGCCGAATTGTATCAAACAACACGAACGTTGCAAGAACAAACAGGGACCGTATCTTACGACGTGGACTGTATCTTACTTGCGATAGGATCGCGCAAAAGGCGCGGCGGGATTGATGACGGTCGGTTAAGCAGTTTGGGGCTGATTGTCGAAGCTCATCCTCGGTGATGACTCCCACTATTGACAATCATGACGCGAGAGGAATAAGTTGCCGTCGCGATAACACTCTTTAGAACTGTTCAAGTTTTCAACGATGGAAGGAGATCAAGATGGCAATACAGGTGATCATTAGTAAAGCGGGGCCGTTACCGATCACGGCTACCTTCAACGCTCTCGGCGACCAGCCCATGCACTTGGAAATCAACGGATCGGTTTGGACGCAGACTGTGAACACAATGATTGGAATCGCGATTGGGCTCGACGGTCAGGCGGTTGGGAAGGCGCAAATCTATTCCAACGCAAGCGCTACCCACCGCGCGGTCGTACCCGCTTACATTCCGATTAAGCTTAAACAGGGCCAGCACACACTGACTCTGTCCGCGAGCCCGGGTGCGACGGTGTCCGATCAGAATGACTTTTTCACCGCAGTCATTCATTACTAAAGACAAGTTACTCACTCGCCTGCCGGTTGGTCTTTTCCATAACACCCAAACTTTCAGTTGGGTGTCGTGAGCGCGCGCGCTTTCCTCACTGCCGTTTCAACGGTTCACCGGAAACGAAGGTCTTGAAGACCGTCAAGAGCCCCGCGTCTTTCAAACCACATCAATGAAGTGATGTGTCAATGGGCGAGCGGACTGTGACTATCGGCGGCCAAGTCCCGGTTCTAAACACAGCCTTCTGAACCCGCCTAGTAAGATTCATTCCCCATATTGTTTTGTAAGATGTATAATGAACCGCTCCTAACAAACATCAACGGAGGGACACCATGAGCAAGAAAAACGGAAAAGACATCGCCAATGGAACCGTGCTTACGACTCAGGTATGCGTCATTGGATCCGGCCCCGCCGGCATCATTGCGGCTTGGCAGCTTCAAAAAGCGAAAATCAAAGTCATCCTGATCGAAGGAAGCCGTGATTACGGTTCTAATATGCAAGCCAGTTGGCCAGACAAGTTTCTGCTTTATAACGGAGAGGCCGATGGCTTGTTCGCAACCAATGAGCGTGAATTCCTCGTTCTGCCCTACGTTAGACACAACCAGCCCGCTAAGGAACGTGAGCGTATCTACGGGGGCACGTCTACTCACTGGGGCGGCCAGTCCCGGCCCGAGGACCCGATCGACTTAGCCGAGCGGCCGAACTTTCCTGGTTGGCCCATCACCCGTGACGAGCTCGACCCTTACTACGATCAAGCGTCCGCGCTCTGCAAACTTCATGGGGACTACGATCACGGGTACAATTTCAGCGCTGAATACTGGGCGAAGATCTTGCAAGCCGAAGTTCCCAGTCTGGATGGCTTCGATGTCGAGATGTACCAGTTTATTGGCGGAGACTTGAATTTCGCCACCAGGAAGTTTGATGGAATGACAATCGACGAGAGCCCGGTCGAGGTGATCCTGAACGCCAGCGTGCTCAACATAAATCACCAACAAGGCAGTGTGACCGAACTGACGGTAGCCAGCATGGACACCAGCATTCCTCCAAAAAAAGCAACCGAGTTCACCATCAAAGCCGACGCCTATGTGCTCGCATGCGGCGCGGTTGCCAACGCTCGCCAACTTCTGCTGTCGAATGCCGGGAACGAGCACGATATGGTTGGCCGCTACTTCATGTGTCATCCGCTTACGCAGAGCTCGGTCATTAGCGCTTCATCGTACCTCAATGATGATCAAGCCAGGTTGATGGGCGGCCAAACCCCCACCGGGCAATGGACGGATTCAAACGGCGTCACGGTGACGGGCAGGTTTATTCCCAATGCGGAGCAGACCAGTAAGGGGATTGGCAGGTGTTGGTTCTGGTATGGTTGGGGCCAATACTATTACGAGATGACGCCTAATCGCGAAAGCCGGGTGACGCTGAGCGATAAGATCGACCCGGTGTTTCTGCAGCGGCAGACCAGGATCACCTGGGAGCTCAGTCCATTGGACGAACAAACCTATGACAAGACCACGGGGCTATTCGAGACGGCTGTGAACAACCTCCACGGCACTGTGTCCTACCCGCCCTGGGCTACTATCAAGAGCCAATTGGTCGTGAATGGGCACCACCTTGGGACTACGTGTATGTCGAATGACCCCAGGCAAGGGGTGGTCGATTCGAATCTCAAGGTGCATTCTCTCGACAACCTTTATGTGGCGGGGTCCTCCGTGTTTCCGACTGCGGGGATCTCGAACCCTACGTTCACGATCATCACGCTCTCGATTCGATTGGCCGAGCATCTGAAGAAAGCATTGAGCGGCGGTTGAAGTGCGATTGAGAGGAACCCATTTAGGCACACATTGAATATTCAGTCCGTCGTTGACGCCGCGCTCGCCGCGCATACCGCTATACCTGTGCCTGGTGCTGCCATTGTCGGCGTGTCCGGTATCGACGGCTCCGGCAAGAGTCACCTCTCGTCACTGCTCCTGCGCGAACTAACATCGTTAGGGCTAAAGTCTCTGCTCCTGGGGTTGGACGCCTGGCACACGCCTCCGAGTGTTCGGTTTAGCTCGATCGATCCCGGGCCGCACTTCTACCGAAACGCGTATCGGCTTGAGGAACTCTTTGAACTGGTGGTGCTGCCTCTGAAGCGGAGCGGATCGGTAGGAGTGCAGGTTGAACTGATGCGGTGGCCTGGCGGCGAGCGCTACGTCGAGTCATTCGACTATGAGGGTGTCGAGGTCGTAATTGTCGAGGGCATATTTTTACTGAGGCGCGAGCTTCGAGCTTATTACGACCTGGCAGTGTGGATCGAATGCAGCTTCGAGACGGCGCTAAGACGAGCGATTTTCCGCAACCAGGAAGGGCTCAGCGAGGATGCACTAATTGAGGAGTACACAAGAGTGTACTTCCCTGCGCAGGAGCATCATCTCTTGCGCGACGACCCGGCAGCAAGCGCGGATCTACGGATTGTGAACGATCCCTTTGCAAGGCAGGTCTAACAAGTCATCGGCAGAGCGTCAGTATGCAACAGGCGATTTGCTCCTTATGGTTCCTCAAGATTGCATATCAACTTGTACGCAACGGATATCGATTGAGAGTGTACGTGCCGTACGGGCGCTACTGGTATCCGTACTTCATGCGTAGGCTCGCCGAACGTTCCGGGAACGTGTGGTTCATCTTGCGAAGCATGATCAGAGGGTGAGCACTAAACGAGCGTTTTTGTAATTGACCAAACAGACCTTTCGGCGTAAGTTTCCTTTTCCGCATGAGACCCTGACTTCGGGTGTCATTTAAGAAAACCGGATAACACTTTTAGCGCGGTTTTTTGTATGAATCATGTTCGGCAGACTAGCTACGCACGAGGCATGCATCACACGTACGATTTTTCGAGGGTTGATTTCTTATTATGTCTGGAGGCACACGAGTCCCCGAGCATCTAGTTGAGAGGCTGTCCGACCCGTTCGACATCTTTCCACTAGTGCATGCAGTTCAGGCCCTCGGAAAGGTCATCGAAGAGTTCAACGACACGCTGTACTCGCGGTATGAAGACGTCGCACCAAAGTACCGCGACGTGGGTCTCGAGCAGGGCCTCGAGGCTGTGTCCATAATTATCGGTGCCGGGTTCGTGGCCGCGCAATCTATCCTCGCCAGCACGTTCTCAAACGTGAAGAGGCTCTCTGAACTCGATGGCGTTCGATTGGCTGGTGGTGCAGGGCTGCCTAGAGCGAAGCGCGAGCTCTTTCAGATCGCGGCTTACGACAGGAATGGAGTGCCTGACATCATTGGAATCAATGCGCTGGCCAACTACTTCAAACATGCATCTGAGTGGTCTCACGACTGGAATGGGCTAACCAGACCTCTCGACACAGTGAGCACCGTAAGAACAATGGGACTGCATCCAGGAGATCCCGATAACATGTCTAGGGGCGCTGCTACTCTGGGGTTCGGAGGCCGCGATGGACTCTCCAAGCTGGCTACGCGGGTGCAGGAGTGGCGCGAGTCTGTCGAAGCGGAGATCAGGAGCCGGTTGATTGATGCGGATCTATTGTCATAGTCAGATCAAACTGGGCCGAAGTTCATGCTCGTAAGTTCGCACTGGTGAAACGATGAATGAAATGGCAGGAGACCCATCGGAACGCGAGATCCTTTGGCGCGACTACGCGTTAAGCGCGGATTTCTACAAGTTCTATGTCGAGATCGCAGTTAAGCTCAACGTGTACTACTATGCCATCACGGGAGGAATCGCGTCTTTTTGTTTCGCACAGCGGCAGGTTGCCTACGCAAAATGGGCTTTCCTGCTGCCCTGCTTAATGAGCGTATGCCTAGCGATTCTTTTTGCTTGGTCGGCACCGTTCGCTGCCACACTGCGAGACGACAACTACACCCTTGCGGCAAAACTCGGTATCGATGCACCCCACGAGTTCGGCCCACTGGTTTTCATGCTGTGGATCTTTACTGCGCTGCAGAGCGTGAGTGCGATTGGGATTGTTGTCCTGCTGTGCATTTTGTAGAAGCCGAACTGCCCGCATGCATCCTAGCCGCAAACTACGCGGCACGGTGATGCGGAACGTTAGGCGCCCAAGTCTAAGTTGTGGAGGGGAATTTATGCATCCAGCAAAGGCTCTCAAGAGAACAACTGAAAAGGCAGTGATATCACTTTTCGCCTATACCCTAACCATCCTGATCTCTATACTTAGCCTATTCTACTTTATTACGGTACTCCACTTGGTTGCGCTGCTGATCGGAATCCCGTACCTGATTCGCTTGAGCGTTGGGGGATTCCCGCTGGGATACTACAAGTTAACAGGGAATCGGTATGAGTACAGCCTTAACGAGACTCGCCGTCTTGAAAAGGAGAGGGACTATTACCTTATCGCAGAAATCGGCGAGATAAGCGCAAAGCAGTTACTGTGGGAATGTATGCTGCTGTTGATCATAATCACGCTAACACATCACTGGTGGGCGACAGTTATAAGGCCGCTGTTTGCTGAAGTGAAGGCACTGCTGGGCCTATGAGGCATCACTAATAATGGTGATCACAAACGCGCCTAACTCGGCGATGCACGCGAGCGCAAAAAGCGCGCTGGGTGATCGTCTCGTTCGCCGCTTGAAATCTCGCGATCGCTTTTTTCCTTCACAGATCGCTGACCGATATGATGCCGCTGAAGATGAAATCACAGGAGTCACTATGAAAGGCATTCAGTTCCTGACCAACGACAAAGGTGAACGCGTCGCCGTACAAATCGATCTGCGAAAGCATGGCGATGTGTGGGAAGATCTCTATGACAGTCTTACGGCTCGCAAGCGTTCAAAAGAACCGAGGGAGTCCCTTGATTCGGTCAAGAAGCGCCTCATCAAGCGACGAATATTGGTCTAATAACCGCGCGGCACGGTGATGCTGACGTTAGGCAGGCCGACTCAGGAGGCAATGAATGAAACAGCAGGTGTCCCAACCGCGAATAGAGTCGCACTTCGATGGACGCTCGGCTGAGGTGTCCAAAATCTATGAATCGATACTCGCCGTCGCGAGAAGCTTCGGGCCTGTAAACGAGGATCCGAAGAAAACATCTATTCACTTAACGAACAGGACGGCATTCGCCGGCATACAGACTCGACGAGATTACCTGATTCTCACGGTCAAATCCGCCCACGACATAACGAGTGATCGTATCAGCAAGCGAGAGCAGGCATCGGCAAACCGATGGCACCTCGAACTGAAGCTTCGAACTCGTAAGGATGTCGATTCGGAACTGACGGCCTGGCTTCACGACGCCTACGAACTCTCGTCGTGAGAGAAAGAATGCCGTGCCGTTGATGACTGCATCAGCACTCTGTGCTAGTGTTGCGCTTTGCATGAAAGGAGGAACCTCGGATGGCCGAATATCTGCTCATCGAGTCGCGCGATCCGTTTGAATCAAACGATGTCGGATACTTCTACGACCTGGCCCGCGGGCTCGTCGAAGCCGGTAACCAGGTGACGCTGTTCCTCGCCCAGAACGGGGTGATGCCGGCGCGCCCTTCGAAGCACTCGGCCTCGCTCGAAGCGCTTGCGCGGAACGGCGTGACGGTGCTCGCCGATGACTTTTCTCTGAAAGAGCGCGGTATCACCAAACTGGCCGATGGCGTCGCGTCCTCGCCCATCGACGTGATCGTGGATCATCTCGCGGCCGGGCACAAAACTCTCTGGCACTAGGAGACTAAGAATGTCCAGGAAGACACTGACCATCGCGCTGATGGATCCGCCCTACGAGTCTGAGAACCTGACCACGGCGTTTCGCATCCTGGATGTCGCCGCGCGGCGCGGATACGACATCAACGTGTTCGCTTACGAGGGCGCCTCGGGTCTTGCGTTCGCTCGCCAGACGCCGCATCCGAATCCCGTTCACGGCAAGGATCTCGCCGAAGAGAACCACCCAACAACAAAAGACCAGGTCGCGGCGCTGTTGGCCGAAGCCGAGAAGAACGGCGGCAAAGTGGATTGGGTAAACTGTGGCATGTGCGTCGACGAGCGCGGTGTCAACGAGTTCGTGCCGGGCACGCGGCGCGGCTCGCCGGCGGATTTCCATACCTCCGTCGAAGCATCGGACAACGTACTGGTGATTCCGACCAAGTGAGGTGAACCGTGGCCAAGAAAACATTGAACATCGTAGAGTCGGCATATCGCGCAGTGATGGAAGAGCAGGACGACACGATCCTTTGGTTGCTTGCCGCAATGGCGGGCGCGGGCGCGGATCACACCGTAGTGCTGCGCGGGAACGCGGTGAACTACGCGGTTGCCGGGCAGGGCGGACCGGGCCTCACGGTCGGCGAATGGAAACAAACCCAGGCTCCGAAGATGGATCGCGACGTTCTGGACCTGATTGAGAAACGGAAGATCCCTGTGTACGTGATCGCCGACGACCTCGCCGAGCGCGGGATCGAGGAGGGCGACTTAGTGCCGGGGGTAGAAATGCTTTCACGGACCGCGCTGGGCGGGCTCTTCGCCGATTATGCACTGGTGAATCATTGGTAGGAGGCATCGCGAGGGACCAGTAGTCCTCAACGAGTGAGGTCGCGACCGCCGCCGGTATCAATAGAACTTGAATGCAAAAGGCCACTCAATTTTTGAGTGGCCCTTTCTCAAATCGCATTGTTGCTATCGACTTGTTAAGTCGTCACGCGAGTCTCGCGAAACGCAGTGTTAGTGATCGGAAACTTCATAGCCGCGCGCTTCTGCGTCGCTGCCTGAGCCTTAACAGGCGTCTGCTTGATTAATTCAAACGCCTTCTTCAACTGAACATCTTCAACCGGCGGCGCGGGCTTCGGTGGAGTCGCCGCGGGCTGTTGATCGGTCTTGTCTTCTGTGTCGTCGTCATCATCGCCGTCGGGCAGGATCACTTCGGTTTCAACCGGACGATCTACTTTCACCGTCGGATTAATCGGCTCCTCCATGAAAGCCTTGCCCGAGGCCGGCGCATACTTCGCGACTGTTATCAGCAATGCTCCCTCATCCGAGAGTTTGAAGAGCTGCTGTTCGGAGCCGGTACCGAAGCTGCGTTCGCCGATCAACTCGCCTCGCTTCTGATCTCGAACGGCTGCGGCGATGACTTCGGCTGCGCCCGCGGTGCTGCGATCGATCACAACCGCAAGCGGGCCGCTGAACACGACCTTCCCCGGATCAGCAGCGACGGTCTGAATTTCCTTCTCGCCCTTGCCGAGCACTCGCGCCAGATTGCCGTTACCCGCGAACAGATTCGCGACCGCGACACCCTCCTGAAGCTTGCCGTTGGCGGCGCCGCGCAAATCGAGCACGATCTTCTGCGCACCCTTCGCGACCAGATCCGTCAACGCGGTCTTGACCTCGGCGGCTTTGCCGTCCGCGAGCGTCGTGATCTTTATGTATCCAACTCCGGGTTCTTCGATGCGAGATTCGATCGCGGGCTGAACTATCTTCGCCCGCGTGAGAGTAAGCTTACGCGATTGACCCTGATGCAGTATTCGAATATCCACCGTGGTGCCGGGCTGTCCGCCAAGCAATTGATCGACGTCATACAAGCTCAAGTCCCTCGAAGGAACCTTGCCGAGATATTCAATGAAATCGCCCGCGCGAATCCCAGCCTGCTCGGCTGGAGAACCCTTGAGCACCGCAACCGTGTACGCGTAGCCGCCCACTTTCGAAAGGATCAACCCGGTTTCGCCCCGACCCGACTTGGGATCGTACTGCTTCACCTGCTCGGGAGTGAGATACGCACTGTAGGGATCGAGTCCTTCTGCGAGCCCGCGCAGGCTGCCGATTCTGACCTTTTCCAGATCCGGTTGATCGACGTAATCGCGAATGATGTGACTGAGGACTTCGTCGAATATCTGAAGCTGGCCGTACTGACTTCCGCGAGCGACGACCTGGCCCGACTTCGACATGAAACTGCCAACGATGGCATAGAAAGCGATGATCGTAGAAAAGACGACGATGGCTATCTTGGTTTTGAACCGCATCTGGTGCTCCTTAGTGGGATTGGCAAAGACATATTAACCTGCGAGACGGGCAAAGGGCAAAGGGCAGGAGCGACGCGGCGAGGGGGCGACACGGAGACGGGGAGAAGGAACGTCCCTTCGCCGCGTCTCCGCGTCTCCGCGTCGCCCCCTCGCTCCTCCCCGCGTCGCCCCCTCTTCCCGTCTGCCCCTCTCCGCCTTCTCCTCCTCCGCCCTTTGCCCTTCGCCATTTGCTCTTTATAATTCTTCCAATGCGCGTGCTCGCCATCGACCTCGGTACCAAAAACATCGGAACTGCAATATCGGATGGGCTAGGGATGACCGTGCGTCCTGTCGAAACGATTCGCGGCGCAAGCACGCGCGCGGCAATCGAACGTTTGAAATCCCTCGTCGATGATCTCGAAGCCGAGAACGTCGTTGTCGGCGTGCCCTTGCGAATGGATGGAACCATCGGCGATGCAGCGCAGCGAGCTTTGAAGTTTATCGATCGATTGCGAGAACGATTGAGCGTCCCGGTCGTCGCGCAGGACGAAAGGCTCACCAGCTACGAAGCGGAACAAACTATGATCGAGCGCGGTTTGAATGCGAAACAGCGACGCGTAAGATCCGATGAGTTCGCGGCAATGATCATCCTTCGCGATTACTTGTCGAGTTTGAAAATCGAGGAGTGACGGCGAGCGATATGCGAAAACGGCGAATACGAAACCTTTTGATTTTGCTGCTGATTCTGATCCTGGGCGGCGTGGCCCTGGGATACGCGTGGATGCGGCTGTCGTTGCTAAAGCCCGTCGATCATCCGTCGGCCGAACGAATCATCACGATCGAACAAGGAGCCGGCACTCGCGCGGCAATCAATCAACTTGCCGAAGCGGGCATCGTTCGCCATCCGCTCGCGATGCAAATCTATTTGCGAATAATGAATCGCGGCGGGCATCTGAAGGCGGGCGATTACAAATTCCCTTCTCCGATCTCGCCCATTGAAGCAATCGACAAGATTCGCCGCGGCGAAGTCTTCATCGAACGGGTGACGATTCCCGAAGGCTACAACCGCTTCGAGATCGCTGAGACATTCGCTACAAAGACAGGCAAGACCAGCGCCGAAGATTTTCTTCGCTTGATGGACGATCAGACGCCGATCCAACGAATCGCGCCGCACGTGCGCAATCTCGAAGGCTATCTCTTCCCGGACACCTATAACTACAACACCAAGACGACGCCCGAGGATCTGGTGCGCGCGATGGTCAATCGCTTTGATGAGGTGTTCACGCCGGAGTGGACTGCGCGCGCCGGCCAGCTCGGGCTGACCGTTAATCAGATCGTCACGCTTGCGTCGATCATCGAGAAGGAAGCCAAGGTGCCCGATGAACGCCCGCACATGGCCTCGGTGTTTTTCAATCGCCTGAGAATCGGGATGCCGCTTGCGAGCGATCCGACCTTTATCTACGCCGCGATCCTTGCGGGTGATTACGACGGCAACCCGAATCAGCTTCGCTATCGTGACCGCTTGTCGCCTTACAACACCTACAAGGTGACCGGCCTGCCGCCCGGCCCCATCGCTTCGCCGGGACGGGCCAGCCTGCAAGCCGTGCTCTATCCAGACACAACCGACGATCTGTACTTTGTAGTGAATGGCACAAACGGCCGGCACAAGTTTTCTCGCACTTCCGCGGAACACGAGGCCGCCGTCGAGGAATATCGCCGCCAGCAACGCGAGCAAAAACAAAATTGAGTTTGTTAGCGGCCCGTGATAGAGACATCGCTAATGCGGAGCCAATCCGTGCCAACCCGTCGAATCCGCGTCATCCGTGGTCCATCCAGTCGTCATCATAGACCGCCGATGACATCGACTTGCCGGATCAACACGGATTAGCGCCCACTCAATCAAGGCTTTACGCTTTCTTTTGGTTTGGTCAACTCGTATTTGCTATCCACCTGATACTTCTTGTACTCGCTGTAGCGCCGCTCCACGCTCCGGCTGAACTTCGCAAACACCAGCAGCCGCACTGATATGTTCGCTTCCATCAGAGACGGCAGCCACACCTCGTCGCCGATCTTGTCCTGCTCGAACACAAACGCCGTAGACGGTGAAATGGACGCAAGCACGCCTCCGCCGATTTTGAACGAATCGGTCAAGCGAGCTTCCAGCCGGGCGATTTGCTGCGCGGCTTCGTCAACCCAAATCGTCCCCGCCAGCTTGTTCACTATTTCCTCCGAACGGTTCTTTGGCTTGAATCCCTTGCGAGGCTCAAAGTCGAACGCGATGACTTCGTGAGATCGAAACATTTCGCGGCGCACGGATGTGATTTCGCTGATGCGAAGAAAATCACTGATCTCCAAATCGTCGTCCTTCTCTTCTTTCTCGCCGCGCGCGCGGGCACGTTCTTTCTGCTGATCTTTTTTCTCGCGGCGCTTGAGCACCTCTTCGATTTCCTTCTGAACACGCTTGTCTTCTTTCTCTCGCTCCGACGCAGAAAGCTCTTTCCCGTTTACGCTCATCAGCCGCTCGACCAGAGCCAGGCCTACCGGCGTAACTTCGTAGGTGCGCGTGTCACTTCCCTTCACTCTTCCGTCGCCGTCGTGTTTTCGTTCGACCTCGACGAGCTTGCAGGTATAGCGTTCGCGCATCTCCTCAATCTTTTCCTGATTCGCGGTTATCGACTTCATCAGCGAATCGAGATCGGGCAACGGCCGCGAGTCCTGCGACTGAGGATAGCGAAACGCAGTCAGTTCGACTCCGCGGTTGTGCTCGATGCGCTCGACCGTGATCAATACCTCGCTCGCGCCTCTTTTGAGCTTGAGTGAGAACGGTTCCTGAACGCCATCGACCGCTCGATAGTCGCCATAGAACAACTCGTGAGTTCCCTCCGAAGTTTCGCGTTCGCGCTTGACCAGCAAATTGGTAGAAGCGTCAAAGAAGAGTCTCAGATGGACGTTATCTCTGGTGAATTCAATCGCGTTTGCTTCGCGTCCCTCGATCGTAGTCTTGCCAGCGAATTGAGGAACGATCCGATTGCGTTGAAGCTCCGCAAGTCGGCCGTTCGCGAGCAGCGCCTCGAGTCGCAAGAGCTTCGCTTCGTCGCCGAGCAACGTGCGCAAGCCGCGCGAGTCCACTCGCCACGCGGACTTGCCGTTGTAGCATTCACTCTCTTTCGACGCGCCGGCTTCGATGTCGATTCGAAGGCTCGCAGGCGCCGATGCCTGAAGCGTGAATCGTCCGGCTGATCCATCGGCCGCTTTCACGCTTCCTGAGATGAACGTGCTCTTAACGCGCGAGGCGGCGTTTCCTCCGATTGCCTTCTTGTAGCGGTTGATAATGTTGGTGGCGGATTTGTCAGCGGCGTGTGACACGCACACCGGACCGGCAAGGAAAAGCAGAACGACAAGTAGTTTTTTCATTTGCGCCTCTCTACCCACATCCTCACATCCTTGCCTTAGAACGACGGAATCCTATCAAGCTCGCATGGAAACTGTGAGCGGAAGGCGGGTCCGATTTTCGCGGTTTACCCAGTTACAAAAACTGTAAGAGAAAGAATCCCACCCACGGCAGTGGGTGGATCGTTCAAACCCAGCCTACAGCCAAGCAAACCCGACTCTTCGTTTTTTCTCTTTCTCTCGTCGCTAAGCGACGAGAGAAAGAGAGAAAAAACAATAATGGGCGGGCCGCGTCTGGTTGTAGGTATTGGCTTTACTATGTCTGTTGGCGCCGGTGTTACTTGGATCAGCCTTTCACTCGAGTCACCGATCGGCGCTTTGCTCTTGAACCCATCGCAAAGCCGCCTTGATGATCGCGCGAGACTGCGCAGTGTCGTTGAAGCCGTCAAACCCGTGATCTCCGCCGGCGTAATTCATCACCGTTATCGGGACGTTCAATCGCAGCGCCGTCGATGTGAAACGATCTATGCCGTTATTGATGAACGCGACGTCTTTGCCCGCGCGAGCGAGGAACACCGGCGGCGCTGTGGCTCCCGAAGCGATCAGAGATTCGAGCGCCTGCACAGGCGAGTAACGTTTCAAGAAAGCCTCGCGCTCGGCTTCATTGGTGAAGCTTGAGACTTCGCCCGACATATCGAGCACGCCATAGAAGCTCACAAGGCAGCGCACGGGGAGCGCAGGCATGCCCGGCTGCTTTTTTGCGCTCGCTTCATTCGTTCCGAGAGGTGTCTCGCCCTGAAGCCCAACCGAAGTCAGTCGCCCGCCCGCCGAAAAAGTCCACAGGCATATTCTCGCCGGATCAACTCCGAGCGAGTCGCCTTGGGTGCTCAGGAACGCCAGCAGTTTTTCGGTGTCGGCGGCTCCGGTTCGCAAGCCGTCCGGGCCTCGTTGATATCGTTTGTCGGGCACGATGCCGATCATCCCGTGGGCGGCCGCAAGCTGTCCCCAAGTCACAAACCAGAGCCATTGACGGACTCGCTCGGCGCCGCTGATGAAAACGATTGCGGGTCTTCGCTCGCCTTTGCGCAAGTCGCGAGGCAGATATGCATCGAGCGCAAGCGGCGCGGCGGTTGAGTTATCAAAGACGACATTCGAGCGGACGACGACGCGATTCATGCCGGGAACGCTATAGACGACCGGGGTCTTCGAAGGATCACGATTCTGCTGCGCCGCCCCTGGGATTGAAGTGATAAGCAGAATGATCGTGAGGACCGATTGCGTTTTGAAAATGTGCATAAGAACATCCTCGCTTGCTCAATGTTTACATCGTACACATATGAGTCAAGACCGTTGTTTTAGACCGTAGGTTTCTCTCTAGAGGAGCGCTATGAGCTCGTCAACGGTTAGCCCTGCCTGCCGAATGATAGCGCGCAAGGTGCCTCGATCGAGTTCCTTGTGATTCGGAACTGTAGTCTGCGCGGACGGTGTGCTTCTTACCATTGTGATGTGGCTGCCGCGCTGCCGATAAACAACAAATCCAACCTTGCATAGCGCTTTGATACAATCGGCGCCGGAAACAACCGGCAGCTTGCTCATGCAGCCACCTCTACCAGCTCCACGTTGTCATCAGGGATTGGCTCGCCGCGCTCGCGCAAGACTTCTTCATGCAGTGCGATTGCTTCGCGCACGTTGGCCACCGCTTCATCGCGAGTCTTTCCCTGGCTGACGCAACCGGGGAGGCTGGGAACCTCGGCGACTACATAGCCATCTTCACCGGGATACAACAGAACTCGTCTGGTCATACCGTCCTCATTTTGGTCTCTTACTGAGCCGCACCTCGCTGGTTTAAGCGCGCTTGAATGATCCGGCTTCATCCGCGCTCATTCTATGCCGCGGGCTCGCCAATGCGCAAAGCGGTTGAAGCACGAGTGCGGGCACTCACATATCAATGTCGGGTAGAATCGGAAGGGTAGCGAGCGAGCTTACAAGTGTGACGGTTTCAAGGCTGACTGTGATCACCTGCCCGATCAAGCGAACTATGTATTCCGGATCGTCAGCGCGATTAGGGTCGTTCGTAATGCCGCTGCGTTTGTCGGTGCTTACTTGATACTGATCGATGATCCAATCGAGCGCCGAGCGATTGCCAACCCGATATTCAAACACTTCGGCGGGTATTCCATTCAGGGTTAGAAAGTCGTTGTAGCTGAGTGAGCGCTTGTCTTTACTCAGCTTCATCTTCTCGACGCGCCAGTCGAGCGCCACGCCGGACGACTCGATCTTCTCCAATGGATATTCTGGTTGCTGTTCGTAGTTGACGTGAATCTCAGCCAGACGCTCGCCAATCTCCGCGAAGCCTCGGAAGTCGGGTGCGAAGGGAATGCGCGGCAATTCGCGTTTCAAGTTGGCGGCGTAACGCTCGCGATAGAACGGGTGATGCAGCACTGCGTAGACGTAATGAAAGATGTCCCACTTCGTGATCGACTTGTCAGAGTAGTGACTGCGAAACTGTTCAAGCGCCCAGTCGGTGATGTTCTCGCGCCGATTCGTGCCGTCTTCGTTGTAGTTGTAAACAGAGAAGCACTGCGATCCGCCTTGCGGGAGCAAATCTGGAAGAGTATTTACAGCGACAGCAAACAGTGGTACTTCACTGCCAACCTTCAACCAGATAATTCGGTTCTCGTTCTCATTTTCCGAAGTTGGTAATATCGAGGGTAACTGTCCGCGCCTGTGCAAGAGGGCTTCATCAAAGTATACGTACTGGCGACAAAAGGGTCGGTACGAAGCGTGCCTGATTTTGTTCTCATCGAAAGTCGGTGAGACGCCGCTGAGCAGGCTCTGCTTCAAGCTGCTGCTCCATTTCAATTTGGCGCTGTCATATGAAACGAATGAATCAACCTCAGATCTTTTTCTCTTCTTCTTTTGCCACTTGTAAAGCTGCTCATTGTAGGAATCGATGAAAGCCTTAACATTTTCAGTTAGCGCAGCCTCGCTAAAGTTGTAGAGCCAAGCATCGCGCGTCGTTTCAACGCCTCTGCTGTAATTGGTGAAGATGGCGGACGCAGTAGATCGATCCTTTGTCTCCTTATTTCCGATAGCCAAGAACTCCTCGTATGCAGCATGCAGTCCCTCCGTGAGCCAGTTGTAGTTCTCATCAGGCAGGATTCTTTGCCAAGCAATGTTGCGGCGATCCTGATGCTCATCGAGGAAGGTGTATTTCTGTTCCCTGCGCCAAAACTCATCAGCGCGCGCATAGAAAATCTTGGATTCCGTACGACCTCGGTGAGCCGTCCGAACAAGCAGACTTATGCTCACGCCGACTTGTATCCCGAATACATTATGCGTGGTGCCCGACAGTTTTGGATTCTTGCGAACATTTCCGCCCAAATCCAGAAGGTAGATGGAGTCGAAGTCATTCGTTAAGTGTTTGCGCATTCCATCGAACGCAAAGTCGCCAATAAAACTGCTATTGGTGACGAGCGCAACGACCCCTTCCTTCCCGATGCGGTCGCTAGCCCAACGTATAGCCTTGACGTATGGATCGGATAGCGCGCGATTGTTCTGAGCGCTCGAATCCTTTACATAGGTCTCGGCAACTCGCTTGTCAATTGCTTTGTACTTGCGGTTCTTGTTGTTATCGTTCTCATCGAGTTGACCAACGTTATATGGCGGATTTCCGATGATGACTTTGATCGGACTCTGCTTCTGCCTTTCGACACGCGCGTTGTTTTCAGTCGAAAAGAACGACATCTGCTTGGCTTCGGCTAGCTCAAATGTGTCAACCAAGCAGACGCCCTGGAACGATTCATAACTTCCCGTCAGTTCGTAGAACTCATGCTCGATGTTCATTGAAGCGATGTAATAGGGCAGCAGCATCACCTCGTTGCAATGGAGCTCATTCTGATACTTCTGAGGCAGCGCGGTCTTCTTGATTGCCTGCATGATGTGGACGATGAAGTTCCCGGTACCTACGAATGGATCGAGGATGTGCACGTTCGGCGAGCTTAAAGACTTGCCGAACTCTTTCTGCAAAATGTCTTCGACGCTTCGGACCATGAAGTTCACAATCGGCTGCGGCGTGTACACAACGCCGTGCGTGTCGGCGACCTTGACCGAGAATCCCTGAAAGAACTTCTCATAGACCGTATTCAGGAAGAGCTGCTTTTGCGAAAAGTCTTCGATGGTCCGCGCGGCTGTGTCGATGGCTTTGTAGAAGCGATCGAGACTCTGCAGAAACCCCTCGCGGCTGAATGCCTGCGAGGTCAGCGCGTCGATGACTTTTTCAATTTCGGCGGCGATCACATTGCGCCGTGTGAAATCAGGGTTGTTAAAGACCGTACGAAAGATGCGCTCGGTCAAGAGATGCTGAATGAGCATCTCTTCGACGGCTTCTCTCGACAGATTCGGGTTGATCGATTGTCGGCACAGCGCGTAGAAGTCATCGAAGTCGGAACGAAACCGAGCGTTCGACTTCTGCTCTTTCTCGATCAGTTCCTTTAGCGCTTGCCCAAGCTCCGGAACCTGATTCTGAAAATGCGTGACCGCGTCGTCCCAGTCTTTCAACTCTGGTGGCGTATGTTCGAAGAACTGTCTGAGGATTTCGACGAGAACAACGGGTTCGGTGATGTCTTCATCGAGAACAACCCTGCCGTTCTGCAAGAGAATCGCTCGCTCGGGCGCCTGGAAAATAATGTTGTTCTGAGGATATCCGGCGGTGAGTTTCTTCTTTACTTCTTTGGCGAGATCGTCGTGACTGTCTTTTGCTTCCCAGAATCCGTGTGTGAGCCGGTACTCGTCTACAAGCGCTCCATCGACTCGCAGCGAGTGCGCTCGATCACGCTTGATTGGCCATTCAGGAACAAGCTTCCAACCAAATTGCCGGCCGCAATGTTCTAAGAGATTCTGAAACGCTGAACGGACTGCGCCCTCGTGAGACACATCGATGGTTTTGAACTGACGAAGTGCCTCGTAATAATTCTGAACTGACTTATGAGTCGGTTTGAGGTTGAGTCTTTCCATCGCTCCGGTTAGACGGAATCGAGAACTGATGAGTAACGCGCGTCTACTATAGCGACAGTTCGAGCGTCAAACAATGTAGGGGTGAGGGGCCAACGAGCCAAGTACGGTCAGCTCCCGATTCGACGCGCTTCTCGCATGCTTGGAAGGCGCAACCGGGATTAACAACGATTGACGAGGGAGGTTCCTCGCTCGCCTGCCATCGCCCATCGGGAGTCATGGGCTTAACGCTCACGTTCAGTCAGCGCGCGAACGTACTTGAAGGAACCTACTCTAACTGCGCTTTCGCGCGCCTTGGGCAACCGTTAGGCCGCACTTTACACGTCCAATGCTGCCTAACGCCCAAGCCCAGCGGCGCCGCTTCTTATGTCGGCGTCCGCTGGAGCGCATTGTTGGGCAGTGCCGCGAACGTTGTACCACAGTAACCGAATCCGCGGCTGACAACGCCCGCCAACACCTTGATGACGAACGAAGCGATACGCGACCCGAGCCCGCTCCGGTGTGCAAACGCCTCAGGCCACCGCCAAAGGTCGCGTTGTCCCGCTGCTACCTGAGTTACCCATGCCCGGGCTTCAACGCGGAGCGTTACCCGGCTGTCGTAGCGAGCAAGTGAAACGCACGGTCACTTGGCGTTCCGCCGGAATCGAACGTTTGTACCCAGACACCCTTGTTGATCTCCGGTACAGTTACGCTATACCGAAGTGCGACACATATCTCGCCGGTCGGCTCGGTGAAGATGCCGGGGCGCCCGATCGTCGCGACGAAGACACCCGCACTGAGGTCGCCAGTGAAAATAACCTCGTATATGCCAGTTGCCAAATGGGCCACTCGCCATACGTTATGACCGCGAACAAGCGATCCATCTGTCTCGAGAACAGCCCAGTATTGGGTGACACAACAGTGTTCGTTTCCGGTGACAACAGGTGCCGTGATTGCCGCTTGGGCGGCTTTACGTTCCGCAGCATCTAGGGGAGCATTTTGAACGGCAGTACGTTTACCTTCACCCATGGTCAATCCCTCCTTTTTTGTGAATGATATTACCTGGCCATCTGTTTTAGCCAAGTGGCTCATGCCAGGAAAAAGCCACCCTCTTTCCCTTGTTTGGGATTCTGCCTCCCGACTCATATAGAGCAAGAGCCCTTGAAGACACTCCGAATGCTAATTCTCGCTCGCGCGAGAAAACTTTCTGGTGCCAGAAGCAATATTGCGCTGCCTTGAGCGAGTTTCACCGCGTCCGATGGCGGGCGAACACTTCCGCGAAGCCTTATCATCGCGCCGGACGTGACCTTCACGCCGCCGGGAGCGCTTTCGCGCTTCTACCTCCTAAAATAGATAGACGCAAAATCTTTCACAGGTAATTCAGAAAGAGTCGTGGAGTCTGGGGGGGGGGGATGGTCAAGAAAGCGACCAGAATAGCTTCTCAATACGGCGCCATTACGTCGAGGTTCGGAATGTCGCTGAATTGAGAGGTGTTGTGCGTTGCAAGCACCAGCCCTTTATGGATCGCCGATGCTACGATCAGTGCATCCGGTAGCGCCGTTCCATAATCGCGAGTTATCTCACCTCCAAGTCTTGCGGCAACACCATCGAGGTAAGCGATTCGAAACAGGTTCAGAAGGCGACTTATCTTTGCGGCCTCCTTCGACTGTCCGGTCTTCTGGCCGGCAAATACTTCGGCGACAGTGATCGCCGAAATCCATAAGGTTCCGGAACTGCGCGCTTGTCGCAAGAAAGTTGTTGCTTTACTGACGCCCGAAGATGATCTATCAGAATGTTGGTGTCGACTAGCCAGTCCATTAACGTCGCTGCTTCCATTGCTCGCGCAAGGCATTCTCATAGGCGATGCCCTCCGCTTCGCCTTTCCATATTCCTGCCGTCTCACGCAACACTCGCGCGGCATCGGGCGTGTCGGGTATTCGCGACAACAAGAAATCAACGAAGTCCGCTACTTCGTTCTGATGCTCGTCTGGCAGTCGCTTGAGCTTTTCAGTGAGGTTGTCTGTGTTCTGCATATCTCTTCTCAGTGTCAGATCAATAACGTGCTCATTATGAGCGGCGCCGCTTTGCGCATCAAGTCAGCGCGCACTCTTTGGCGTCACCGCGGGGCTCGACGCCACAAGCAATCTCCAATTCTCGATGGGAGTCCCTTTCGTATTCAATCGAGACGTTAAGTAAAACAACCTCTGAGTTCCCGGTGCGTTTGGAGCTCCCTCGAAGCGCTGCGTCAAGTAGTAGGGCGGGATCGACTGATAATACAACGTCGCTTTCACAACTAACTTCGATGGGTCGATGCCTTTGGGCAATTGCGAGAGCGGGATTTCGTAACGCACTACGCTCGTGCCGCTGCCGTTCAAATAACTCGGGTCTTTCGCGGCTTCGCCTTTGGGGAAGGTCGAATGCAGGAACTCGCCGTTGAGCTGCGGGGTCGGGCCCTTTGCAGTCCAGCCTCGTGGCAGCAAGCGGTTGTCTTTCACTTCTTCGTCTCGGCGGATGAAGCTAGTCGTGTAATTGCCATCGGAGTCTTTCACCAGCTCTTCGTAGATCTGGACTTCTTTCGAAGACCGAATTGGATGTTCCTTGCCCCAGAAGTGCGGCTGAGCCGGACCTTTCTTGTTGCTGTTAGTCCCGACGTACTCGGTGTCGAGAATCTTGCCTTCGTTATCGACAATGAATCCGGCTTCGTTGGTCGCGCCCGAAGACCAAACGATCTTCGGCTGCTTGGTCTTCGGATCGATGACGCTCGAATCCATCACATCGAACTCGATGAACGCGCGCCGGAATCCTACGCCGCTCGGGAAGCGGTGCCCGGCTTTGTTGGTCACGGTCACTTCGGCTGAGAGTTTTTGCGAATCGATCGTTGGCTGCGAAACAGCGACCGTCGCAGTTTCCTGCTGAGCCGTCTGGACGAAATTCGAAATCGCGTTCGGCAGATCGTTGTTGAGCGTGCTCATGTAATCGCTCTTGCGAACGCCGAGAATGTCATTCGAGAAGTTCGGCGGTGTGCTCGAGTCGGGCGTCATGAACTGATTGAACATCTCGAGCAGAAAGACATTCAGACCTTGCAGTTGATGACGCACGAATCCCTTGTCACGAAAGCGCGCGCGAATCTGATCGAAAGGCGCGGTGTTCTCAGCCGCCGGATAAGTGTCGTCCTGCACATCGGCGAACGCGGTTTGAATCACCTTCACATCGACTTTGTTTTCGGCGTTCGCGTAGCTCGTAGACATATGACAATCCTGGCAGGACTTCGCGTTAGGACCCGGCTTGAAATCGGTTTGAAACTCGCTGTTCAACCATTCGAGATAAGTCACCTGTTCGAGCGAATGCCCAAACGGTTTCTGATCCATAACCGGCAGATTGATCGTGTGACAATTGCCGCACAAGCGCGAGTCTTTGACGTAGTCGTTGAACTTGGGCTCGATGCCGAGCGACTCTTTCATTGGATGCGGAGAGATGTCCTTGTCTTCGAAGGGCCCGTGAATCTCTCCCGGTTTGCTGATCGTGAAATTGCCGGTGATGTTGTGCTCGAGGAAAGACTGCAGCGCGTCGGGACCAAAGTTCTTGTCGCGGACTATGTGATGACAGGCGGCGCAGCTCACGCCGTCGCGAGCAAGCGCGCCGTACTTGAAGTCTTTGCTTGTGAGATCGGTGTTGTAGACCCAATCGAGTTTGAAGTTGGGCTCGGGATTCTTGTTCTCCGGCGAAGCGGGATCATAACCGTGATTGGCGTCGAGTTGACGTTTGCCCATCACTCCGTGACATCGAAAGCACGTGTTGATCACTGCCTGCTGATCCGCGGGCCGGTCTTTCAAGTAAGCAAGTTCGCTATCGAGCTGGGCGAAAAATATCGGATCGCGGCCGGCTAATCCCATCGGAGACCATCGCCACTCACCGTATGGAGAAACGTTGACGGGATTGTTCGAAGTGCCTTCGAGAATCATCGTGTACTTGGATCCGTACCACGCGTTGCCGCTGTGACATGACATGCACGAGTCGGAGGTAATGAACTCTTCGGCGCCAGCCGGACCCGCGACGACGTGGTCGTAGGTTTCGGCGGGCATCATCTGAACTCCGCCGGGGATGGGCACGTCTTTGAAGAACTTCAGGAATTCGGCGTGAGTGGCCAGATCGACGTGAGCGCTGCGTCGCAGCTTGAGCATTCGGTGACCGGGGGCGAGGTCGGCGGTCACCTTCGATTCGGGCGGCGGCGGATTTCTCCAGGTGTCGTCGATGAAAAAGCTGAGCGGGTTTCCGGGAAAGCCTTTGATGTTTTTTGTCGATGCGAACGTGATTTCTTTTTCCGAAGACGCGTGACAGTGCAGACACGGGAGACCGAAGCCTTCGTTCAACACGGCGAACGGCGGCTTATAGCTGTCGCTCGGTTTGGGCATCGGTGGATTGCTGGTCCACAGACCGCCCCAGAACCATCCGTCCTTCGACGCTTTTGAATCTTTTATCATCACCGTCCACGATGCAGGAGTGAGTTGTTTGCCTTCGTAACGGGCGGCGGGCGGAGGCGCGTACATTTCTTTTACGATCATCGCGCCGTCGGGAATGCTGTCGATGCGGCCGTTGACCAGCCACTTCATTATCGCGGGCGAATAGTAGACTCGCACCGCCGGATGAGTGCCGAGGTATTCAGAGTTGACGTACGGTCCGGTGTCGCGCACGCCTTTGTCGACGCACCAGCCGAGCTTGACGTATTCGGCGCTCTGAAGAAAAGCGAGGAGCTTATCGTGAAAATCATCGGGAGTCATAGAGCTTGGAAGGGGCAGCGGATTTTCCTTCGCGTCGGGGCACTGCGCGACGCCGGCGGGCGGCGGCGCGGTTTGATTTGAATCAGCCGACGCTTTGCGCGTTTGAGTCGAGCTCGCGAAGCAAATCACCGCGCACAGGTAGCAAGCCGCCAGCAATGACCTGATCGAAGTATTCATGTTAGCTCCTGTTCAGAGGCCAAGATCTCGGATGTGTTTGCTACTTTGAGGCGGGTGAGTATACATCCAATTGGAAGAGCCTTCAATTGGGCTAGGGCTAGCTAGCTAGCTAGCTCGCGAATGTTGAAGCGGCTTTCATTAACCCCTCGATTCAGAGACTGTGTGAAAAGTCCTCTCACACCGCGTAGCGGTGACCTCTCGATAGAACGGCGCGAGTTCCTAACGCCTGGCCGCGTAGCAGTCACCTGATTGATTGCAGCACACTTCTATGAAATAGGTGCCCGCTACGCGGCCTCGACATTCCGATCGCCGCGTTTCTATCGAGAGGCCACCGCTACGCGGTTAGCCGGACTTTCACACATCTTTTTTCATCGAGGCTTGCAAGAGGCAGTGCCGAGGGTCGCCAGTTAAACCGTTGAAAGCGCTTTAGGCTGGAGCGCGCTTCTCCGACACCCAACTGAAGTTGGGTGTTAATGATTCCGTCTGACGTTCTGGCGCGAAAGCCTCCTCGCTACGATCTCATCGCAGACTCAAGGCGTCGTCACCAGCGGCAACTCGATGAAACTTGCCTGCCCCGGCGAGTGATAAACTCGCTGCGTCGCTTTCTTATAATCTCCCGGCTTCGCCCAGAAGATGTTAGGCACGAACGTCTGCGGATTTCGATCGTACAGCGGAAACCAACTCGACTGAATCTGCACCATTATCCGGTGGCCCTTCAGAAAAACATGATTTGCGGTCGGCAACTGCCAGCGATATAGCAACGGTTGATTCGATGCGATTGGCTTGGGAGTCTCGAAGCTCTCGCGGAATCGGCCTCGAAAAACATCCGCCGAGATCATCAATTGATACCCGCCCATATTCGGCTGACCCGCGACTTCATCTGGATAAAGGTCAATCACCTTGATCACCCAATCCGAATCCGTGCCGCTTGTTGACGCGATCAGATTCACCATCGGCTGCCCGCTGATCTTAACCGGTGACGTAATGACGTCGGAGACAAATGCTACAACATCCGGGCGGCCGGACGCCTCACGTTGATCGTCCACCAGCCATCGCGACCACGAAGGGCTGTCGATCGGTCGCGCGCGATATGGAACCGGCTTTGCGGGATCCGAAATGTATTCTTCATACGCCGCGTCGCTCGGAGCCGGTGCGTTGAAACTTACTTTGAGCCCCGCGTTGAGATAAAGAGGAGTCGGGCGAACCACGCAGCCGCTCGGGCAGCCAGCCGGCCACGAGGGCAATCGCAGCCACTGATTGGTTCCGGTTTCAAAGGCGATCACCGGCGGCATGTCGGATTTTGGCGCGTCGTCTTTCAAGTAATGATCGAGAAACGGGCGAAGAATATTGCGGCGAAAGTAGAGTCCGGTGTCGCTGTCGAATTTGATCGCGCCAAGCGCGCTGCCGTCTTTTATTTCCTGTCCGTGATGCCACGGGCCGAGCACCATAAACACTTTGTCGTTGTTTGTGTCCTTTGGTTTGATTGCCTTGTAAACAGCGATGTCTCCGTAGATGTCTTCCTGATCCCAGAGGCTGTGAACAAGCATGACAGGAACCTTGAGCGGTTCCTTCACCAGAATTCTGTCCATCGCCTGATCCTGCCAGAACGCGTCGTAGTTCGGATGCTCCAGAATCTTTCGCCAGAAGCCGGCCTGTTCGAGCCCGCGCCGGCGGCCAAGCTCGCCCGCCGAGCCCGCTTGCATAAACATATCGTAGTCATCGAAGTGACTCGTCCACCATTTCATTTCGTTCCCGCGAGTCCCTTGCTGATCGTAGATGTAACTAAGATTTACCTGGCGAAATGCCCCGTTGTGAAACCAGTCATCGCCCATCCATCCGTCGACCATCGGGTTCATCGGCACGCTTACCTTGAGCGCCGGATGAGGATTCACCAGCGCCATCAACGGAAGAAATCCATCGTAGGAGATTCCGAGAATGCCGACGCGGCCGTTCGTTTCGGGAATATTCTTTACTAACCAGTCGATCGTGTCGTAGGTGTCCGTCGCGTGATCAACCGGCGTTGGATTTTGAGGCCCGTGCAGCGGGCGATTCATAACGTAGTCGCCTTCTGAGCCGTACTTGCCGCGAATGTCCTGGACCGCGCGAATGTATCCGCCTTCGACGATTACCTCGGTGGCGTTGTCGTAGCCCCAAAGAACCGAGCCGAGATGCGAGCTGTTCGCATGAGCGGTCAGATCGGACGCGCTGTAAGGCGTTCGCGTGAGCAGTATCGGCGCGCGGCTCGCGCCCTTCGGCACGAGTATGACGGTGTGCAATCGCACGCCGTCGCGCATCGGAATCATCACGTCTCGCTTGACGTAATCGAAGCCGTCGTTGGTTGGCGTGAACTTGTCCGGAGTCTCGCTCGGCAGGTTTGGATATTGCTTCTTCTGATCAGGCTTCTGCTGATCGGATCTTTGGGTGAGAACCTTCCCGCTCGCAGGGAATGAACACATCACAAGCACGATTACGATAGCTCGATAGCGATTCATAGATTTCCTCCAGGGAGATTCGCGGCCTCCCGCGTATGATACCCGATTGAGTTGGGCTTCAACAAAACTGAGAGAATGCTCGATGGAAAAACCGGGAATGTCCGCGGGCAACATCATCGAAGGTTGCTTGAGCGGCCAGCGCTGTTCTTGTACACAACGCCGCCTTTCATCACAAACACAACGCGTCTGACCGCCGCGATGTCTTTCAACGGATCACCATCGAGCGCGATGATGTCGGCTTCGAGTCCGGGCCCGATCGTCCCGATCTGTGCCGACATCCCAAGCGCTTCGGCGCCGAGCGAGTTGGCTGAGATCATCGCCGCCATCGGGTCAACTCCGCCATCACGCACGCGATCGATGAACTCCTCTGCGTTGCGTCCGTGCGCTCCCGCAACGGCGTCGGTTCCAAAAACGATCTTCAGTCCCGGAGTCTTCGCCGCGCGCCGGACCAACTCGTGATTCAATGACAGCACCCGCTCCATCGCGGCGAAACCTTCTTCGGTGTATCCCGGTGTGCCCAGATATTTTTCCTTGTTGAGCAGATAGTTCTCGATCACCAGACCGGCTTGCGGATCAAGATAGGTGCCCTTCTCAGCCATCAATTTCAAATCGTCGTCGGTTGCCAACGTGCCGTGCTCGATCTGAGTGCAGCCCGCGAGTGTCGCCGCGCGAACAGCGTCTTTGTATGCGTGCACGACCGTGCGCAGGCCTTGCCGTTTGGCTTCGTCGCACGCCGCGTTCAGTTGTTCCTGTGAGAGCGTTATCGCGCCGCCCTGGCGAATGCTCTGTGAAGCGAAGATCTTGATCACATCCGCGCCTGCTTGTTTCTGCTTTCTCACGAAAGCGCGTATCTCATCCGGTGTGCCGGTCTCGATGCCTCGCCCCGCAAGCGGCTCGACGGCCGTCAGTATGCGAGGGCCGGGGATCAGGCCCTTCGCGATTGCGTCGCGTAACGGAATGTCGGTTGGCGAGCCTACGCTTTGCACCGTCGTGAAGCCTGCCATCAACGTGACCCATGCATTCGAGGCGGATGAATACGCGGCCTCCGGCGTAGTCACTCCGGCACCGGCATTCTTGCCATCCTTACCGAAACTCCAGGTAACGTGCGCGTGCGCGTCGATCCATCCCGGCAACACGGTCAACCCGCCGAGGTCATAATCAACAGGACCGGCCTTGGGGTCGATGGCGACAATCTTCGAGCCTTCGATAACAATGCGAGTGTTGCGCAGGACCTTGCCCTTGCCATCGAGCACGTAGCTTGCGGCAATCACGATTCGTTTGGGCTTCGCGGGAGACTGAGAAGCCTGTTGTGTGGCCGCCCGATGGTTCTTCGCGATTGCATGACTCGAACTTCGTTGAGCGTTGACACCAAGCGGAGCTCCGGCGCAAAGAGCGCTAAGGATACATAAAACAATCTTCGCGGATCGCATAGTTCCTCCGTTAGCCGCATACTCTTATCACACTGATATCAATTCCAAAACTGCCAACTGCCAACTGCCTACTGCCCACTGCCCACTGCCAACCGCCCACTGCCCAGTGCCTACTGCCCACTGCCTACTGCTTCACCCCTTGCAACGCTTGCTCGCTCAACATAGTATTCGGCGCATGCTTGCCAAACGACTGACGCCCATCCTGAATGTATCCAACATCGCGGAGAGCTTTGCGTGGTTTGAGAAGCTCGGGTGGAAGAAAGCGTGGGAGTGGGGCGATCCGCCGGACTTCGGCGGAGTCTGCTCGGGCGATTGCGAAATCTTTCTTTGCGAGAACGGCCAGGGAGGGCGAGGCAAGGCCACCGGTATGACCTTCGGCCCAGAAGGCGATCAATCCGCGGACAAGGGAGCGTGGATGTGCATCCTCGTGGAGGATGTGGATGCAGTTTATCAACACTGCCTGGCTGAGGGACTCGAAGTCACCTGGCCTCCAACCGACATGCCATGGCACTTGCGCGAGATGCACGTGCGTCATCCCGACGGGCATGTATTTCGAATTGGCCACGGCCTAGACGATGACCACGACACCGATGACCACGAGGTTGCAAAGGCGTGAGATGACGCAAAACCGCGACAACGTTAGTCACGCAATGTTAGCCTGTCTTTTGTGAAGAAGGCTGATGACACCGCCGAGGTTCTGTCGATTGACGGGCGCGAGGTCGCCGTCACCCATCCCAACAAGCCATATTTCTCTAAGCAAACCAAGCTCTCGAAACTCGATCTCGTTCGTTACTATCTGTCGGTTGCGCCGGGCGCGCTTGCGGGCATCCGAGACCGGCCGATAGTTCTTAAGCGATTCGTGAACGGCGCCGAAGCCGAAGCCTTTTACCAGAAGCGCGCGCCCGAGCTGCGTCCCGACTGGCTGCGAACCGTTACGTTGTCATTTCCTTCAGGGCGAAAAGCTGAAGAGGTAGTCGTCGATGATGCGGCGGGCCTCGCGTGGATCGTCAACCTCGGATGCATCGAGTTGCATCCGCACGCGGTGCGCTCAAATGATCTGGATCACCCCGACGAGTTGCGCGTCGATCTCGATCCGGGTCCGGGCGTCGGTTGGGAAGACGTGCGACGCGTCTCGCTCGAAGTGAGATCGCTGCTCGACGAGATGGGGCTTCGTGGCTGGCCCAAGACCAGCGGCTCAAGAGGTATGCACATCAACATTCGAATAGAACAGCGATGGACATTCGTCGAAGTTCGCCGCGCCGCGCTCGCGTTGTCTCGCGCGGTTGAGCGGCGCGCGCCGTCGATTGCGAGTTCGAAGTGGTGGAAGGAAGAACGTCACGGCGTGTTTCTCGACTACAACCAGAACGCGAAGGATCGCACGACCTGCTCGGCGTATTCCGTGCGGCCGGTTCCCGATGCGCGCGTGTCTACGCCGCTCGACTGGGATGAGGTTGCGGACTGCGATCCATCCGACTTCACCGTGCTCACGGTTCCCAAACGTTTTGCGGAGATCGGCGATCCACATGCCGACATGGATATGGAAGCTGGATCGCTTGAAAAACTACTGGAGCTTGCGGACGAAGACGAAGCGGCGGGTCTCGGCGACGCGCCGTGGCCTCCGCACTTTCGAAAGATGGAGGGCGAGCCGTCGCGTGTGGCGCCTTCACGAGCGCGCGGATCGAAGGGAAACGCCGCAAAGAAATCTCCAGTGAAATCGCCGCGGGTGAAGATGCCGCTGATAGTGATCGCGAATTCTCCAAAGAAGGAAGCGGCGCTCGCGGGTCTTGAAAGATGGAAGCGAAAACATCGCGCCGTAGCCAAGCTTCTCGCCGTGGATGATGTGTTGGTCGACTCGATGCGTGGCAGGTCATCTACGTGGACTCGCATTCGAGTTAACCTGCGGCACGTACCCGAAGCAATGCGCCCCGCTCAAGAGACTCCCGATCCTGATGATGATCCGACTCGTGAATGGCGCGAGCGCCGAGCGTCGCACAAGAACTCGAAAGGATAAGTTCAGGGTTCCGGTTTCAGGGTTCAGAGTTCAGGGTTCAGAGTTCAGAGTTCAGGGTTCAGGGTTCAGGGTTAGTTCAAGATTGATGCTGCTGGCCTCAGTTTGTTTAGTCAGGACAAATAAGCCAATACTTGAACCCTGAACCCTGAACTCTAAACCCCGAACCCGAAACCCTGAACCCCGAACCCGAAACCCTGAACCTAAACTCAACTCCCAAAAATCTCCGCCAGCTCCTGCGGCGCAACTACCTCGAGCTGATCATACGTGCAGTCGCCGGGGCTCTTGTCTTTGCGCCATCTTCGAAACTGCGCGGTGTGACGGAAGCGGCTTCCCTGCATGTGATCGTAAGCGACTTCTACTACAAGCTCGGGACGCAGAGGTTCCCACGATAAATCTTTCCTTGCGCTCCATCGGCTTTGACCACCGGGTATGCGATGCCCTGACTCAACGTGCTCGGCCCAATGCTTCCACGGATGATCAGTCAGCGCGTTCTTTCGATATGGCGTGAGGAATGCCACCAGCTCTTTTCGTACCTTGTCAGTGAAGCTCGCACAGACGCCGACATGCTGGAGCGCACCCGAAGCGTCGAAGAGCCCAAGCAGCAACGACCCGACGGCAGTGTCCTTCGAGTTCTTGTGCCATCGAAACCCCGCGACTACACAATCGCAATCGCGCTCGTGCTTCACCTTTAGCATCACCCGCTTGTTGGGTTCGTAGATTCCCGATGCCGGTTTGGCAATGACGCCGTCGAGTCCCGCGCCCTCGAACCGGCTAAACCAATCCGCCGCGACGTTCAGATCGGTCGTTGCGGGTGTCAGATGTAAGGGCGGCTCGGCGGAAGAGAGCATCGATTCAAGCTCGACGCGGCGTTTTTGAAATGCGACGCCTCGCAGATCTCGATCACCCGCCGATAGCAAATCGAAGAACACAATCGACGCGGGGATTTGTTTCGAGAGCAGCTTGACTCGCGACTCGGCCGGATGAAGCCGCAGTTGCAGCGCATCGAATTCGAGCCGGCCGTCTCTTGCGATAACAATTTCGCCATCGAGCACGCATTGATCAGCCAACTGTGACCGAAGCGGATCGAGCAGTTCAGGAAAGTAGCGATTCAGCGGTTTGGCGTCGCGGCTTTGAATGAAAATTTCATCGCGATCGCGAAAGACGAGGGCACGGAACCCATCCCACTTCGGTTCGAAGATCCAATCTCCGTTGGTTGGTAATTCGCCAACACGTTTGGCGAGCATCGGCAAGACCGGCGGATTCACGGGAAGATTCACGCGTCAATCTTATACCGAAGGTGCGAACGGCGGCGACCTCGCCCCACCACAGAACCGACATATCGATCGATGCTCGTTACGAAAGCGGGGGTTCCTTCACCTATATACGAATGCCCGTCGAAGGACCAGGGCATTCGAGGCGTGCAAGCTGTTCAGTTTGCGCGATGCAATGAAAGCGAACCAGTTCTCATCACTCTGGTCCTGGGGTGGTGGGGCGTTTGTTCACCGGATGAGATTCACATTTTGTAAGGAGAAAATATGAGATCTTCACAACGCAATTCACGAAAGGCTCTCGCAGGTATCGCCGCGATTGCTATCCTATTCACCATTGCACTCTCGACAGTCGGAGGCGCAGCCCCGCCGCCGCCGCCGCTGACCTTAGGCGGAATAGCCGCTTTTTCGCCTGGGCAGGCTGGGATCAATATCAACTTCCCGCCTGGTGTTAAGATCGCGGGCGCAAAATATGCCGTGGTTGTCCAGGAAACAAACACAGCTGGATACTCTACGACTTCTGACTGCACTTACTTCAATCCGTTGCACAAGAGGGATGACGGCTTTGAGGTTCAGCATAAGCGATGCGACGACGGCGTGCCTGTAGCTCTCGATGTCGGCGTTTCCCTCAATTGGATCGTCGTAGCGCTTTGATTTAAGGCGCTTTTCGGTGATGCTCACCTACCGGTGTTTGGGGGCCCCTTGGCTCCCAAACACCGGCTTTGTGAATAACAACCATTGTAGGCCTCGTATTCTGGCTTCTGACGTCTGACCTCTAATGCGAGCCCCGAATCGCCCGGCCGGGATTCGTGTCTCCTTGCAGCTTTCCGTCTTTCACAACAAACACTCCGCCGACCATCACGTGCTTGATGCCTTCTGAGTAGTTGGCCGGTTTTTCGAAGGTTGATTTGTCGATGACCATCGCAGGGTCAAAGATCGCGAGATCGGCATCGGCCCCGGCACGGATGCGCCCTTTGTTTTTCATCATTGGGGCAATGCGCTCGAGTCTCTGCGCCGGCATCAGGGTCATTTTCTTGATCGCGTCGGTCAGCGTCAGTGCTTTCAGATCGCGAACGTATCGTCCCAGCACGCGAGCGTATGACCCGGACGCGCGAGGATGTCCCTTGCCGTTTTGCAGAAGGCCATCGCTCGCGATCATTGTCAACGGACTAGCCACTGAGAGTCTCGCGATTTCTTCGGGAATCACGTGACCGATAACGCTGCCTCCTGTCTTTCGATACCGCGCGAAGCTTTCAGCCGTTAGCCGCTCACCGGTCGCGACCCATTGCAGGTCCTTGTAATCGGCTCCCAGAGCCTCTTTCCATCCTTCGTCGTAAATCGCCGCTTCGATGTTCGTCTGCGTGGCCGTGTAGGGATAGCACTCGGTTGTCACGTCGAGCCCGCGTGATTGAGCTTCGTTTATCATTTGAAGAAGCAGCGGAGTCGCTCGCAAACCCGAACTGCTGATGTGAACGACGTGCAGCGGGGCGCCGGTGATCGCGGTGGCGGACAGTACTTCTTCGAGTGCCGTGATGCTGTTTGGCTCCTTCAAACCTGAGTAGCGCATGTGAACAAAGCAAGGCGCATGGAATTTCCCGGCTACGCGGAACATCTCCAAGATCTCCCAGCGCGCAGCCGCCTCGGTGTAGTTTATACCGAACCCTACACCCAGAGCCCCTTGCTTCAAGCCCAGCTCTATCCGCCGTTTCATATCTGTGATCTCGGCATCCGAAGCCGCCTTGTGAGCGCCGTCGCCGCTCGGAAGAAAAACACCGGGATCATGCATCACCGACATGCGGGCGGGGATGTGCCCCACGCTCGCGCCGTAGTTGATCAGCGCTTTACCCTCGCGTTCGGCGTACCACCCCGCTACCTCACCGGTTCCGACTTCAAGCTCGAGCGCGGTTGTGACTCCGTCCATCGCCTTGAACCGATAATTCTCCTGGTCCTGGCCGTGCGAATGCAGATCGATGAACCCGGGCGCTACGACCAACCCAGTTGCGAGAACGGTCGTTCTTCCCTTGAGGCTCTATATTGTTGAACCGGGTTGGTTGATGTGAGCCGTGTTGCTTCGAGGAGAGCGAATGTCCACGAACTCAAGCCTGACCCCTCATCATGCTTCGTTATAGCCGGGGCGACCGAGAGATCGCCCCGGCTACGGGTTGTTACTTGCGTTCCGCGGTTACGGCCACGGGAACACCTCGTGTTATCGAGTCAAACACGGGTGAGAAGGCCGGCCCAAGTTTCACGATTTCCTGGAGCTCGTCGTCACTTACGTTCGCCTTAACCTTGAAGCGCATGCGAAGAGCCTCGTAGCCGCGGCGCACGTCCTGCCTTATTCCCAGAAATCCCTGCAAATCGATGTCGCCATCAACGTACGACTCGATTTCTTCGATCTCGATTCCTTTCGCCGCCGCGTGGTACACGATGCTGCTCGTCACGCATGCGGCGAGCGCATGAAGCAGATACTCGACGGGATTTGGGCCTTTATCCTCGCCAAGCAGAATCTCCGCTTCGTCGGCGTCCAGAACGAAAGTCTCCAGGTGGTCGATGTCCTGACCGGCCCCGTAGAAGTCTCGAACTTCTGAGCGATTGTGCCCGCAATCGATCCACTGATTTCGAACGCGGAATTTGAACTTCGCAATCGTGGCAGTTTTCTTGATGTCGTTGATTGTCCCGAATAACCGGTCCACATCAACGCCGTTTATCTTCTTTAGAGCTTGTTTTGTGTTCATCTTGATTTCCTCATTTCCATTGTTTTGCTTTCCACGACGTGCCCAGGCATGTCTCTGCCGGGGCATAAACACGGATCGGTTGTTGTCGAGAAAACAGGGGTTGGCAGTGGGTGCTCCTGCGTTTTCCTGCTTACGAGAATTTCGTGTACGACGAAAGCTCGTAACACCTGTCTTCTTTCGACACCGGCCCCTTTTGATCGCGTCCGGCTCAACAGAAGACCGGGGCGATCTCTTCGATTCGCTTTCTCGCGGCCGGACTGATGCTCTCGATCGTCGAGAGAACATTCGGATGGGTCATCGCCGAACCGATATAAGTCCACCGATTCGCCTGATGTTGAACCTTGATGAACTCCGCCCTCTCTTCGTCCGAGAGTTTGCGGCCGGTCGCCCTAGTGAAGCTTTCGAGATCGAACTCGACCTGCTGCTTCAGCCCGGCGTCCAGAAAGCCTCCGATGTCGAGATACCCGTCAACGGCGCGGTCAATCTCTTCTCCGTCGCGGGTTGACGCCAGCGCCTGAACCATCAGCGTGTCGAGCTTCGCGTGCTGCGCCTCTTCCATCCAGTGATGCCGCAGAAGGCTCTTGAACTGTGGGTCGAGGTCGCCGTCGTCCTCGACGCTCTTGATGTAGTGACGCTGAGTCATCCATTCGATGTGGAGAATCGCCAGCGCGACCGACAGCGGCTCGTGCGCGAGCACGGCCTGTGCGACGGCTTCCGGCGGGCCGATTACCGAGCAGGCGCTGCGGAATCCACGCTCGAACTCCTCTCTGAAGAGCTTGAACAGATGGATGTGCTTGGCTTCCTCGCCGGCGAACTGCAGCAGGGCGCGGACTCTATAGTCGTCTCCCTGCAACTGAGGCCGGGCGTGATCGAGCACGAACGGGAGGATGAACTCCTCGACCAATCCGAATATGGAGAGGTAGGTATTCCCTCTGATCTGGTTCAAGGTCCGGCGTTCATCCGGCGTCAGGAATGAAAGCCCTTCGACTCGAGCAAGTGTTTCGGGCAGAAAAGGCCTGGTGAAATCGAGCTTCTTGTCACCGCCGATGATGTCCTCGATTCTCCAACCGATCTTTAGCGAAGCGGCCAGCGTGTCTCGATAGTTGTAGGTCCTGGGTGCGGCCGTCTGTCCGGGGCGCCTTGTATTGGTATATGTCTCTCTCGCAATCGCAGTCATGATGGTGGTCTCCCTTCCATTCAATGTGCTGGTTTCGCTCTACTCGCGATCCAGTTGTACAAGTAACGGCGGGCAGAAGGTTGAAGACTTGTTCGAGCGTCCGGTGTTCTTGATAGAAACGCCCGTCCAGCGAAGGTCCGGCTAATGTCCAGCGAAGGCTATGAACATGGGTGCACTTGCGAGGTCTTGAGTCGTCACGAATATTTTGCAAATGATCCTTCCGTGCCGCTCAACGGTTGATCTATGATCTCGATACCAATGAAATACTGTCCCCAATGCCAACAGCGTTACTCCCGCGCACATCGTTTTTGCCGCACTGATGGCAGCTCGCTGTTGATCGATCCCTATCACCAGGGAGATGAAGAACTCGACACAAATCCGACTCTCACGATGCCGGTCGATCTGCTATCGGAGATTGACGAACAATCGATGGATTTTGAAAAGGACGGGCTGACCGATCTGGAACCTTTTGGCGAAGCCGATTGCGAATCGGAACTCAAAGTCATGGGTTCGAGTGAGTACAGCAAATACTATTTCGATCACACCCGTTTCAATCGAGAGGCCCTGAACCCAAAGGTTTTTCTGATTATCGGCCGCCGAGGCGCCGGCAAGACTGCTCTCTCTCAGTTCTTTTCGTTTCAGCAACTGATGCCCAACGTCACCACGATTGAGGTAGATGAACCGGCGGCCTTTCAGCAGTTGATGTCCAAGATCGCCGAGAGCGCCGCAAGCACTCGCGAAGTCGCAATCCCGAGACTCGTCAAGATATGGGAGTTCGTCATTTGGTCGACGATCTTTTGGCAGCTCCAGGATCGGGACTCCAGAATCAAGGCTGCGGTTATGTTCGCAGACCGGACCGACCAGGTTTCTACTTTCATTCGACAGGTGCTGAAGTTTCTGGTCTCGACATTCCTCGAAGCCGACAACGATCTCGCCGACGAACTCGAAGATTTCATAAGCAATGAACGGATTCAAAGAGCGAAGAAAGCGGTGCTCGAAGCCGTAAAAGGAAACAAAGTCATCATCGCACTGGACACGATGGAGAATTACGCGGTGAGAGACGAGTCGATGATGCGATCGATGGGCGCGTTGATACAGTGCGCGTCACGCTTCAGCAGGAATTATGCGCGGCATGGCATCTACCTGAAGGTCTTTGTCATGGCTGAGATCTTCCCGCACCTGAAAGAGGAAGTTTCGCTGAATCCACTTAAGTTCATTCACGATGAAATATATTTGCAGTGGCGGCCGAAAGACCTGATGAGGTTGATAAGCTGGAGGTACGACCGGTACCTGAAGCAAAACAACTTGCTGACGCTGACAACGGGCAAAGTCGACTGGGACAATCATCACGATGTGCTGAATGAAAAATGGGAGCCTTATTTCGGTAAAAAGCTGCAGAACCGGCAGGGCATAATCGAAGAGACGTTTCCTTTTGTGCTAAGGCACACTCAGCTCCGGCCTCGGCAGTTAATCGTTTTGTGCAACTCGATAGCCGCGCACTCCCAGGACGGAGACACATTCCCGAAGTTTGAGCCGGACAGCATCATCGAAGGCATTCAGCGCGCGGAAAAGCGACTTGCCGAAGAGGTGATGAATTCTTACAGCTCGGTGTATCCGGGTGCGGCTCGAATCGCAGAAGCGCTCTCGGGCCTTCCATTGATATTCAAAGGCAATGAACTCGACAAGCGGGCTCCACAAACGGCGTCGCAGTGGCCCGCGGGCGAATACTCTTCTTACGCGTTCAGGCAGTTTGTATCCGAGCTTGGGATCGTGGGCCGGGTAAGAAACGTGAGCGAGAAAACTGGAATCGTGGAAGCGGATTTCGAATACGCGGGCGAGAGCCGAATATCATTATTGGTGAACGATCAGTGTGTCATCCATCCGATGTTTTATAAAAAGCTAAACATCAGGATGACGAAGAACCTGTGCGTGTATCCATTTCCTGATCACGAAGAATTCAAGTTCGAAGTTTCTCAGGCCCTATGATTGACCGTTACTGCTCCGTCGGGCGATCATGCCGCGTCTGGTGGCAGCTTCTGTTTGCGGCGGTTCAACCAGCGCTCGAATGATGAGGCGCTCTCCAAGGAATGTTTGCCGAGCAACAAACCTTCGACGCCGATATCCTCATCGAGGTCCGGCCAATGTATGCCAAAACCGGCACCGCTAATCTGGAGATTAGCCCGTTCGGCGGGAGTACCGTTCGCCAAACGTGGATACCATCCGATTGGAACTGACACAGTGCGACCGTCTTCGAGATCAACCGAAAGCGTGTCGTCGGTGACTTCTACATTCAAGACCCTAGCTAATATAACCACTGCAGAATTCGTCCCATTCATTTCTCAATTGCTCCAGGTTCTCACGCACGATGCGCTCAATGGCGCGTAACTCTCGGCGGCCGTAGCCGTGATTTGTGACAAGTGATGCGTCAGGATCGAGCCAAAACTTCGCGCTGCAATTCTCTCAATCGGCGTGCTGTGTCGCGGCTCACCGCAATCATACGAATAGAAATAGAAACGATAAGGTCCCGATCTTAGAATAGTCGGCATCGCCGTCATTCTATCGCAACAGACGCCGCAGACAAATCCTACCGGCGATACTTTTCATAACCCGCGCCGAAATCTTTGTGATCTTTCCATATGCCTGCATATGTAAGCCATGGATTGGAATCTGGTGCTCCGGGGATCATGACTTGAACAAGTTCTCCGCGATTTAGACGCTGCGCGGCCGGATCGCGCAGGCGTTCCAAAGCTTCAACGCGCGAGCATCCCTCGCTCTCCATAGTGATCGGGTGGGATGTGCTCGCGCGGTATCTACGCTCATCGAGCCGCTCAACCAATACTGTCATTCTAATAGATCCCTCTCCGTATGAGTCAGGCGCTCAGTAGCTACTTCGTGCTGGCATTGTGGCAGGAGATACGGCAACGCGGCATCCATACAACGTGGCCATCCAGTTTGTATACCAGTTGATAAAGCGCTCTCTGAACCGCAAGGACTAAATGCTTTTGAACTCTGGGCCGGTGCTTGTATAATCCGCCGACGGCGGAATCAGGCGACGCTTTCTCGTGTGTGCCCACAACACTCCCAGTCGGGGTGAACCCAATCATCTTCAAAGCAACGTGCCCATCTCGAAGGTGATTTAGCGATGCAGTGTGAATAGAAACTTCGCGGCAACATGAATTCGCACCGCAACATTGTTAGACAGCGAGAGCAAGAGAGGAAAACCATGAATGGATTTTGGCAGGACTTACGATACGCGGCGCGAGTGCTCGGCAAGAATCCAGGCGCTACTGCTGTAATGGTGTTCACGCTCGCGCTGGCGATCGGCGCGACTACGGCGATCTTCAGCGTAGTCTACGGAGTCTTGCTGCGGCCGCTGCCATACTCAGGCGCCGGCCGCATCATGGCGATATCTGAAGTGAACTCACGTGGCCGACCCGCGCGCCTTGCGGACCCGAACTTCAACGACTTCCGCGACGGAAACGATTCCTTTAAAGCGATCGCGAAGTACACCACCCAAACTGTTTCTGTCGCCGGAGGCTCGCAGCCGACGCGCACCCGCGTGGCCTCCGTAACGCCCCAGTTTCTGTCTGTGTTTGAAACCACGCCAATCCTCGGACGCGACTTCACAGAGAGCGATGACAAGAAGGGGGCGGCGCCGGTCGCGCTGGTGAGCCACGGGTATTGGAAGCAATACCTCGGCTCGGCTCAGGACCTCTCGCAATCGCATTTGAAAATCAACAACGCGGTCTACTCAGTGATCGGCGTCATTCCTTCGACGTTTCGATTTCCGAATGACGTGGACGTATGGGTCGCCGCCGGCATAGACGGCGAGAATCGCAGCCGCACATCGCATAATTATTATGGCGTCGGCCGATTGAAGGACGGAGTCAGCGTCGCACAGGCTCGCGAAGACATCAGCGCAATCGCGCGCAGGATTTATCAGGAGTCGAGTGAGAAGACCGATTACTTACTCAGAGATGGAACGGTGGTTCCGCTACAGGATTCGATCACGGGCGCCGTGCGATCGCCGCTGCTGATTCTGCTTGGCGCAGTGGGATTCTTGTTGCTCGTGGCGTGCGCGAACGTAGCTAACCTGTTACTCGCCCAAGCGTCGGTGCGCGAGCGCGAGCTTTCGATTCGCAACGCACTCGGCGCCTCACGCGGCCGGCTGGTGCGGCAATTCCTGACCGAGACTTTTTTGCTCTCGCTGATCGGCGGAATTCTTGGAGTGCTCGCCGCGATGTCGGGTGTAGCAGGACTCGTCGCTCTCGCCCCGGAAAATTTGCCGCGGCTCGACAACGTTTCAGTTAGCGTGCCGGTGCTGCTGTTTACGTTCCTTCTCACTGCTGCTGTTTCGGCAGGGCTCGGGGCGTTTACCGCGTCACGAGCGACTCGCAATTTGAGGAAGGGCCTTGTTGAAGGCGGGCGCGGACAGGTCGGATCGCAACACAGCCAACGCGTCGGGCGAGCAATTGTGGCGGCGCAAATTGCGATCACGTTGGTGCTGGTGATAGGCGCGGGTTTGTTGGGACGCAGCTTGATGAAAGTGCTCGACGTGAATCCGGGATTCCGCGTGGACAAGATCCTGGCGATGGACGTCTCGCTTCCGGCCGCGGCAGATCCGAAAGCGAAGCCGGCTCAGGGAATTTTCTTTTCGAACTTGATTGACCGGCTCAAACAAATTCCCGGCGTGCGACACGTGGGAGCGGCAAGCGCCCTGCCAATGACCACCGGACTGCCCGATGGAATGTTCTTTCTGATGACACAGAATGAAGTCCCCAAAACATTCGAGGGCTTCGGCGCTTTGCTGAATCAAAAGGAACGAATCGGCAACGCGGATTCTTGTGTCGCGACCGACGGATATTTCCAGGCTCTGGCAATTCCGCTGATCCGCGGACGGATGTTCGATGAGCACGACGGCCCGAGCGCTCCGCACGTCGCGGTAATCAGTGAGTCGCTCGCCCAGGATCGTTGGCCCGGCGAGGATCCGATCGGACACACGATTGAATTTGGGAATATGGATGGCGATCTGCGTCTGCTTACGATTGTGGGAATCGTGGGCGACACTCACGAATACGGGCTGGACGCGCCGCCGAGACCGACGTGCTATGTGAATCTGTTTCAGAGGCCGCGGTCGGTTATGACGGTAACGATGCTGGCGGATACCGACACGCGCTCGGTGAGTTCGGCGGCGCGGGGAATCTTGCAGGATCTGGATCCGGAAATTCCGGCGAACTTCAAAACGTTTCAACAAGTGTATTCCGCGTCGCTGGGTTCGCGAAGATTCAACTTGATACTGATCGGGTTTTTCGGAATCACCGCGCTGCTGCTGGCGACGGCCGGAGTGTTTGGCGTGATGGCGTATTCGGTGAGCCGGCGCACACGCGAATTCGGCGTGCGCATCGCGCTTGGCGCGACCTCGGGGAACGTGCTGCGCATGGTTCTTGGGCAGGGGATGCGCACTATTTTTGTCGGCGTAGCCATTGGAATCGGTGGATCGTTTGCGCTAACGAAGACCGTGTCGTCGCTGCTTTTCGGAGTGACGGCAACGGATCCAATCACGTTTGCCGGAGTGGCTCTATTATTAGTCGCGGCGGCGCTGTTGGCTTGTTACATTCCGGCGAGGCGGGCTACGAAAGTGGATCCGATGGTGGCGTTGCGCTCGGAGTAGTGGACGTGACCGTTTCAGCCGACGTCGAGTAGCAACTTCAGCCACGTAGTGGCCGGTAGCATAGCCCACGTAGTGGGCGGTGGCATGTAGCCCAGGGCGAGTCCGCGAACCCTGGGAATATCCGCGATTGTTTCCATGCTAACCCGCGTGGCGGGTGAAAGCATGTAGCCCAGGGCGAGTCCGCGAGCCCTGGGAATATCCGCGATTGTTTCGATGCTAACCCGCGTAGCGGGTGAAAGCATGTAGCCCAGGACGAGTCCGCGAGCCCTGGGAATACCCGCGATTGTCTCGATGCTAACCCGCGTAGCGGGTGAAAGCATGTAGCCCAGGGCGAGTCCGCGAGCCCTGGGAATATCCGCGATTGTTTCGATGCTAACCCGCGTAGCGGGTGAAAGCATGTAGCCCAGGGCGAGTCCGCGAGCCCTGGGAATATCCGCGATTGTTTCGATGCTAACCCGCGTAGCGGGTGCAAGCATGTAGCCCAGGGCGAGTCCGCGAGCCCCGGGAATATCCGCGATTGTTTCGATGCTAACCCGCGTAGCGGGTGCAAGCATGTAGCCCAGGGCGAGTCCGCGAGCCCTGGGTCAACGGGCGAGATTGATTCCGGAGCCCACGTAGTGGGCGGCAGAGATCGGCGGCCGGTGATTGCGTAACGTCTGTCGCCCGCTTCGCGGGCTCACGCGGGAAGACGCGGAGGCTCCCAGGGCTCGCGGACTCGTGCTGGGCCACACGCTGTCACCCGCTACGCGGGTTAGCACGAGAAACGCGGAGGCTCCCAGGGCTCGCGGGCTCGCCCTGGGCTACATGCTTTCACCCGCTACGCGGGTTAGCGGCTACGCGAGTAGCATCTGTCATCCTATCGCAATCAAACTTCCCGCCGTCCGGAAGTAAAGCACGCCTTGCGAAATTGCCGGAGTCGCAAGACACGGCTCGCCCATCTGATTCTTCGCGAGCACTTCCATCGCCGGCCCCGCTTTGATCACGTGAACGATGCCATCTTCAGTCGCGCAATAAATCTTACCGTCCGCCCCAACGAGCGAAGACGAACAAGCCGCGTCCTGTCCCAATCGCTGCTCATACACCTTGCTGCCTGTCTTGAAGTCGAAGCAGCGCATCACACCGTTGAAATTCGCCAGATAGATGTTGCCGCTGTAGACGACCGGCGTTGAAATGTACGAGCCTCCGTTCGGAACGCTCCAGACGATCGACTCGTTGGTGGTTGCGCCTTCCGCAAGCGAGATGTCGCCTTTCGCCGTTGGGCGAATCGCAAACAGTGGAGCCTTGCCGCCGTGCGCGTTTGAAACCACAATCAATCCGTCCGCGACGAACGGAGTAGGAATCGGAATGTCCCCGCCGCCTTTCAATCGCCAGAGTTCCTTGCCGGTTTCAAGGTCATAAGAAACGATGTAAGGCCATCCGTTGGTGACGACCTGCGTTCGCGAACCGTCATTGAAGATGAAAGGCGTTCCCCAACTTCCCACGCAAGCGTCTTTGCGTGAGGTTCTCCAGAGCTCTTTACCATCCGCAAGACTGAACGCGCCGACAAAGGGCGCCTTTGGATCGTCGCACAGGAGCACGATGCGATCGCGATACATCGCAGGTGAGCTGCTGTAGCCCCACCCGATCCCGTGCCAACTGTTGTCGATTACTCCCAGGTCTTTTGTCCAAAGCTGCTTGCCGTTCAGGTCGAAACAATAAAGCCCTTCCGAACCGAAGAAGCCGATCAGCCGGTTGCCGTCAGTAATCAACGTCGTATTCGCGTGCGATGATTTCTCGTGTCGTTCAGTCGCGGGCTTGCTTGTGCGAATCACTTTTTCCCAGATTCGCTTTCCGGTTTTCTTATCGAAGCACAGGACCATCCACTTCTGTTCATCGTTGTCCTGCGCGGCTTTGACGTCGCCGTAGTAGCCGATTCGCAGCGAGGCCTTGCCCGAGAGCCGCACCGCGGTGCCGACGTAGATGCGATCGCCCCAGATGATCGGGCTCGAATGCCCGAGTCCCGGGATTTCGGCTCGCCACGTGACGCCCGAGATTTTTCCCGCTGCCGCGTCCGCGTTCCAGGAGGCTCGCGTTGAATACCCATCCGCGATTCCCAACGAGCCCGGCCCGCGAAACTGCGGCCAGTTCTGTTCAGCTTTTGATGCCAATGTGACGGCCGGCAACGCCATCAATGAAGTCGCCAGGAAAGAACGCCGCGATAGTCTCATCGAATCCAGCAAGTCCTCTTGATTCATCGAACACCTCTCTAATCGGCTAACGGTATGACGGAGCACACTCCGCGAATCGCCTCAGATGACCGGGTTATATTATCGATGTTGCCTCAAAAGTGGTAGTGTGGTGATTATGTCGTCAATCATCCCGACTGTAGAATCCAAACTATGAACAAGCAGTTGACTCTCGATTCACGTGTCGAAAGTTTGCTCGATCGGCTGTACGCGCAACACGTCGCACAAACCGACGAGACGATGGCTTATTTCTCGGCGCGTGCCAAAGCGGGCGACATTGATTGGAACGCGTTCGATGAGCGAGCGAATAAGTTTCTGAGCGATAAGCTCGTCGCACTCGATCGTGAGAAGGCTGAATTCTGTTATCAAGTCTGCCGCGCCCTCAATGCCACACGAGTAGTCGAAGCGGGTACTTCGTTCGGTGTCTCGACTCTCTTTCTCGCAAGCGCAGTGAGAGACAACGCTCGTGACAAACACGAGGGAGTCGTGATCGGCACGGAATTCGAGCCAGCGAAAGCAAAGGCCGCTCGCGGGAACTTCGTCGAGGCGGGCCTGGCGGAATTCATCGACCTGAGAGAAGGCGATTTGCGCGAGACGCTCGCGGATGTCGGCGGGCCGATCGATTTCATGCTGATCGATATCTGGACTCCGATGGCTCGTCCGGCTCTTGAATTGGTCGCGCCGCGATTACGCAACGGAGCCGTTGTCATTTGTGATAACACCGCACAATTCCGAGACGCATACGCCGGCTATTTCGAGTTCATCAATGATCCTGCAAACGGATTGCGCACGATTACGTTACCGTTTGAGGGCGGTCTGGAATTCACGGTTCGATCCAACTGATCCACTTTCCCGGGCGGTTCCGAGGAGCTGGAGAAAAAAAGGAAAGAGGTCCTCTGCGTCCTCGGCGGCCTCTGCGGTTAAAGGAGTAGTCAAAACCGCAGAGGGCGCAGATGACGCAAAGGAGAAGAACGAGGTCTTCGCTACCGATCATCGAGCGCGAGGGGCGAGCACGTAAGCCGAGACCGGACTTTCGTGGCCTTCCTTATCGACTGACTTCACTCCAAAGACTAGTTGATCGATTGATGTGTTCCTCAATGTGAATTCCTTCACGTTGCCAACCCAAATCTCTCGCTCCCAATCCGGTGACATCGTAGAACGAATCACCACTACGAAACCCGCAAGGTCGGACTCAGGATTCGGCTGATCCCAGCGCAGCACCGCGTCGTAGCCCCCGCCTCGACTCAGGCCCGGACCAGTCGCTTGGGGGCGAGGCGTTGGAGGTTCTTCGACTTCACTCGATGCCGGTTGTGTCGCGGGGGGCTGGTTTGCTGGAGCGCCAGTGGCGGCAGCAAGCGCGGGCGCGGGACGAGAGACTATCGGCGCGCGAGGCGCGAGCGCCATCGCAGCCGCCACAGCCGCGTTCATCTTTACTACTTTCGCCGTGTAGGAAGGCGACGTGTTTGCGAACGTATCGGTAGGCGTGTGTTGATTCGCGAAGTTCTCATTCGGCGTAGTCACGCGCACGCCCGCGTAGCCTTCCTGATTGAACGCGGTGTGATCGCCGCCTCGCCCGAACCGATCGTAGCGAAAAATCAAATCGACGCTCAGCTCGGGAAAGTACCGCTCGCCGATTCGTCTTGCGAAGCGCGCAATCTGTCTTGATACGGAATCGTTTGGCTCTTCTGAAAAAACCAGCACGCGGCGATTGTCGGTCACGCCGTTGCCCGAGACTTCGCTGCCGATTATGTCGTTGTTCAACACTGCCTGGATGGTCTGTGATTTTTCTTTCAGGCGTTTTGCCATCGCGCGAGCGCCGACCAGTCCCTGCTCTTCGCCGGCGAACGCCACGAACACGAGCGTCGCGTCGAATTCGTACTGGCTCATCACGCGAGCGCATTCCATCACGCAAGCGGTTCCGCTTCCGTCATCGGTCACGCCGGGCGCGGGAAGCTCGGCGGCCTTTGCAGGATCGCGGCGAAGTTCAGGCGGGACTCGCAGATTCAACGAATCGTAATGTCCGGTGATCATGATCCAGCGATCCGGTTGCATCTTGCCGGGAAGGATCGCGACGACGTTGCGCAGCTCGACGTCCTTGTAGATGCGCGCAGACTTGGGAATCGTGTGAGTGTCGAAGCTTACTTCAAGGCGCGGGCTATAGCTCTTGAATTGATCGAAGATCCATTGCCGCGCGGCGCCGATCCCGCGATTTGGTTGCGTGGGATCAGAAAGGGTGTTGCGTGTTTCGAAGCTCTCGAGTTTCTTCAGGATCTCGGTGATCTTTTCAACGGAGATCTCCGAAACGATCTTTTGAATCTTTGGGTCTAGCCGCGCGGCCGGCATGCTTGCGTCGTTTTGAAAGCCGCGGCTTTGACCGCCCAACGTCAACATCAACAGCAGAGACAAGTATCCAAAACCCAGCCGCCTCGATCTCATCCGATCCTCCAAAACGGCGTCCGACAGACTTCTAGGTTGTCGTTCGCCTCAATCGCGCGGAGCACATCACTAGCTGCTTGTAACATGCATTTCGCTAGCGCAGGAATCCGTGCGAATCGGTCAAATCAGCGTCATCCGTGGTCTATTCGGCATAATGAGGAGCATTGAGTTCGAACCATAGACCGCGGATGACGCTGATTTGACGGATTCGCACGGGTACTACGCTCCTTCACTGGCGATATGCTCGTTACAAGCAACTAGTTCTCAGGCTCGGGCTGTTGCTTCTTACTCGCGGTTAATCCTTCCCTCGTGACTTCGCGAAGCGCCGTCGCGAATACTTTCATCTCATCCATCGTTCCCATACTCACGCGGCAATAGTCGTTGTAAGGCGGGAACGTTCTGCCGACGAGAATGCCGTGCTTCTTTTCCATCGTGTCGCGAAACGCCTGCGCCTGCACATCCTTGCCGAGTTTGAAAAAAACAAAGTTCGCCTGTGATGGAATGTATTTGTAGCCAAGCTCGTCGAGCACCTTGTACATGTAAGTTCGCGCTTCAGCGTTCTTCTTGCGGCTGAAGCTTTGAAACTCGGGATCCTTGTAGCTCGCCATCGCGGCCTGCATACCGAGAATATTGATGAATCCGCGGAACTGGCGCAGCCGCGCGACGATGTCCGGCCGGGCGAATCCGTAGCCGACTCGCAAGCCTGCCATTGCATGAATCTTCGAGAACGTGCGCGAGATGATCACATTGTATCCGTCGCGCGCCAGATCGATCATCGACGAATAGTGTGGGTCGTCCACGTATTCGTGATAAGCCTCATCCACAAGAACAACCGAGCGGCGCGAAACTTCTTTGCAGAAGGCGCGCAATCGATCCGCGGGAACGATTGTTCCAGTTGGATTGTTTGGATTACACACAAACACGAGCCGCACGGCTTGCGTGGTTCGTCGATCCATCGCATCGAGATCGTGTTCGAAGTTTTTGTTGAGCGCAACTCGATGCACGAACGCGCCGATGGTGTGCGCGGCGCTTTCGAGGCCTTCGTATGTCGGATGCGCGGTCAGGATTTCTCCGCCCTGCGGACCGTATGCCATCGCGGCCATGCGAAGGACCTCTCCCGAACCGGCGCCCAGAATAACCTGATCAGCCGAGAGGCCTTCCTTCTTCGCGATCAGCTCTTCAAGTTTCTTGTTTTGTCCGCCGGGATAGCGGCAACCTTCGTCGAATGCTTCGGTCATTGCGCGGCGAGCTTTTTCGGAGGGGCCGTAGGGATTCTCATTGCTGTTGAGCCTTGCCCGCACTTTTACCTTTTCCTCATCAAGTGGAACGGCACGCGGCGCGATCCATTCGGCGCGAGTGACGCCGCGGCCCATTGTGAGTCCAGCCGCAACGGCCCCTGTGTTCATCAGCATCTGGCGGCGTGTGATTGATATCGGCATACGGACCTCCTGATGTGAATTAGAATGCCGGGCGTGCTTACCGTTTGGTCTCGAAGGACCGCCCGGTTCCCGACCCTCTACAGTTGCAAGTGGAAGGAAGTGCAGGCTATCAAACCTGCTCGAAGAATACAATGGCTGACGGCCGCCCGAGTGCACGTCAGAGTTTTGCGCATACCCACCTCGTGACAGAGATGGGTCGCTGATAATCCAGCCTACAGGAAGACGACACACGGCCTAAAATGCGCGTCCAGCGCATACCACTTCGTCACGAGAGTGTTTGAAAGTCCAGCTAACCGCGTAGCGTTGACCTCTCGATAGAACGGGGCGATTGGAATGCCGAGGGCGCGTAGCGGTCACCCATTCCTTAGAATGTGTTGCTATCAACAAGGTGACCGCTACGCGGCCCAGGCTTTACGAACACGCGCCGTTCTATCGAGAGGTCACCGCCACGCGGTCAGCGGACTCTTCACACGCTCTCGTGACGAGGTGGGTATGCGAAAAGCCGGACGCGCACGCTGGCCGTTCCAACGGGTTCGAAGCCGCATTGTGACGCGGCCGCGCTGATACGATTGAAGCCGCGAATATGAGAAGGTTGTTCGTGCAGGATCGTCAGCAAGCCGGTTTCGGTTGCGTCTCGATGAGCGAAGTTTCAATTGGAGGAATCATCTATGAAGAACATAACGCGATCGAGCGATTTGAAGTGGGTTCAGCCTTCCGCCTTCCGGATGGATTACGAGTTGCGAGCCGGAGATGAAGCGGCGGCTCGACTGCGCTTCAGGAGTGCGTTCGGTTCATTTGCTACAGGCGAGAGCGCCGGCGGCTGCTGGACATTCAAGCGAGTCGGTTTCTTTCAGACCAGAGTCTCAATACGACAATGCGGCGAGGAAACCGACATAGCCACTTTCACGAACAACACGTGGAGCGGCGGCGGAACGTTGGAGTTCGCCGGCGGCGCCAAGCTTCTCGTAACCACGAGTTTCTGGCAAACAAAGCTGCAATTCACTACGGAGTCCGGCAGCCCTCTGGTCCAGTTCAACACCGGAGGAATGATCCACTTGAATGCAACAGTCGAGATTGATCCGGCGGCTGAAGGCCTCGAGCAGTTGCCCCTGGTGGTGTTGTTGGGCTGGTATCTCGTCGTGATGATGCATAACGACTCGGCAGCGTCGGCTGCGATCATCGGATAATTCGCGCGCGCCTTGGCAGCATTTCGCATCGAGGTAATCATTATTGACCCGCGATGGGCTCGTGCTACAATACGTCCGTCATTATCAAGGTGCACTCGAGCGGGAAGAAGGTCATGAAGATTTGTCCTGTTTGTAACGACTCCTTTGGCGACGAATTAAATTTCTGCGATGTAGACGGCGCGCGGCTCGCGCGCGAGGGCGTCGCCGAGCAACGCAACAAATGGTGGTCGCTTCTGGGCGCGGGCCTCCTAATTGGGGGCCTGGTGATTACCGGGCTCTCCATCATTATGATTCCGAGAGCCCGCGTTGCGACGCCGGTAGTCAACTCCGCGCCGTCGCCAGCACCCGCAACTCCGCGAGTTCAGCCAACCGAAACAGCTCCAAGCGTCGCCGCGGCGAGTCCCGAGACTGAGCCCGCAAGCGATGCCCCGCCGCCCGAATTGAAGAAGCGAGACAGATCGCTTACGAACTCGAATAGTACGATCGCACCGCCCAATCCCAAGGCTGCGGCGCTCGATTCCGAAGGTGGTGACAAGATCCCGGCGCCGGGCGATGCCCGAAAGAATGAGACTTCGACCCCGAAACCCGCCGAAGCTCTCCCGGCGTCAAAACCTCCTCGTGATTTGCGCACTCCGGACGCTTCGTCCAAACCACCAGAAGTCAGAGGGGATCACCAACCTCAGCCGGCTGGCGGAAAGAGCAACGACAAGAATTCGAGCGACAAGAAAAAGAACGACGAGAAGGACAAGAAGAAGGGCGGCTTTCTGAAGGTCTTCAAAAAGATCTTTGGCAAGGACTGATTCGACTCGTCTGAACGCCACGGCGCTAACCATCCAACACTCCGAATTCTGAGTCCACTTGATCCCGAGCACGCCCGACTATAGAGTTCGTTTCATGCCATCGCTGCCACCGACACTTGGAGAATTGAAGTCAAGCGTATTCAACGAAGCGCGCACGCGCACTCGCTCAATCAAAGATGAGATTCGCGAGAACCTCATTCGCAAACTCGAGCGTAGCGAGCAGATCTTCGAAGGCATCGTGGGCTACGAAGACACCGTGGTTCCACAGATCGTTAACGCGTTGCTATCGCGGCACAACTTCATACTGCTCGGACTCAGAGGTCAGGCCAAGAGCCGAATACTGCGCGAGCTTGTATCGCTGCTCGACGAGCATGTTCCCGCGATCGAGGGATGCGAGATAAATGACAATCCCTACGCGCCGATTTGCAAAGCGTGCCGGCTGCTTATCGAAGAGCTAGGCGATCAGACTCCCGTGACTTTTGTGTCTCGTGACCGCCGTTATGTCGAGAAGCTTGCGACTCCCGACGTAACGATCGCTGATTTGATCGGCGATCTGGATCCAATCAAAGCGGCGCGCGGCGGGCATTTGCTGTCGGACGAGCTGACGATACATTACGGGCTTCTGCCACGCGCGAATCGTGGCATCTTCGCGATCAACGAGCTGCCTGATCTCGCAAGCAAGGTTCAGGTGGGCTTATTCAACATCATGCAAGAGGGCGACGTTCAGATAAAAGGCTATCCGATTCGAATGCCTCTCGATGTGATGCTTGTGTTTTCGGCGAACCCCGAAGACTACACCGCGCGCGGCAAAATCATCACGCCGCTCAAAGATCGAATCGGATCCGAGATCAATACTCACTATCCGGCGAGCGTCGACGAAGGAGTCGCGATCACAACACAGGAAGCGTGGATGACTCGCGATGGCGGGTCGCTCAGCGTGCCCGAATTCATAACGCGCGCGGTCGAACAAATTGCATTCGAAGCGCGCACCGATCAGCGCGTCGACAAACGTTCGGGCGTCAGTCAACGGCTTCCGATCTCGGCAATCGAGAACGTGATTTCGAACGCGGAGCGGCGCAGGCTTCGCACCGGCGAGTCAAAGGCCGTGCCTCGAATCAGCGACATCTACGCCGCGCTTCCCTCGATCACCGGCAAACTCGAGCTTGAATACGAAGGCGAGCAACGTGGCGCGCAGAACGTCGCCCGCGATCTGGTCCGTGAGGCGGTGGGCAAAGTGTTTGAAGAATACTTCGAGCACATCGACTGTTCCGAGATCATCACCTGGTTCAACGACGGCGGAGCGCTTAGGGTCGGCGACACGGACAGCGCCGAATTGTGCTTGAAGAGCTTTCGCCGCGTAAACGGCTTGATCGCGGCGGTGAAGGACTCGTCGCTCGCAAGCGAATCTGATCCGCAGACGGTGGTGGCGGTGTGCGAATTGGTGCTCGAAGGTTTGTACGCGCACAAAAAAATCAGCCGCAGCGAAGAGCGCGGCTACACGGCGGCGAAACAGGAGTCGCGCGGATATGGATTCGACGGCTTCAGCCGCTCACGACAAGTGAATTGACAATTCGAAAGGAGTCGCACGATGCCGATAGCGTGGCACGGACCGTTTGAGCAGTTGAAACCCGGGACGCGAGACATGGCAATGGCCATTCAATCGCTGATGGAGGAACTGGAGGCGGTTGACTGGTACGGCCAGCGGATGGATTTGGCGGGCGATGATGAGCTGCGCCGGATACTCGAACACAACCGTGACGAAGAGAAGGAGCACGCTTCGATGCTGCTGGAATGGATTCGACGCCGCGACCCTAAGTTCGACGCTCCACTCAAAACATATATGTTCACATCAAGCGACATCATTGGAATCGAGCATTCGCAGTCCGGGGAAAACAAACCGGCTTCCGAACCCGCGCCTCATATGCCGGTGACGGTTGCCGCCGGCGGTGCGCCTGTTCAATCACCGGCAGTGTTCACCGTGGGAAGTTTGCGGCCAAAAAAAGAGTGAGGGGATTAGGATCTGAAATTTGAAATTTGAGATTTGAGATTATTTGAGATTATTTGAGATCTGAGATTTGAGATTTGAGATTGAGGGCGCGACGATCGAATTCGAGCTTTACCAATTCGCCATCCGGCATCTGCAAAATCTAGACTCAAAAAATCGGCAATCCAAAATCGGCAATCCAAAATCGGCAATCGGCAATCGAACATGCCTTTCACAAAATACTCAAAATGGGACGGCATAGACTGGCAATCGCTCAGCCTCGAAGATCTGCTCGATCGGCTCGCCGACTTCCTGCTTCAAAGCGGTTTCGAAAACTCATACTCGCGCTATTGGGACGATCGCGATCAATCGCTCGACGCGCTTCGCGAAGCAATCATGCGGGCGTTGACCGAAGAAGGGTTGCTCTCAGACGAGGAACTCGATCAACTCACCGACGATCAAGGCGCGCTCAAAGCGGAGGCGATGGCCGAGCTGCTCGATCGGCTTATCGAGCGGCTGATTGAAGAGGGTTACATTACCGTGAGTGAACAACCAGGCTCCGCGAAGCCCGAAACAGGACCCGCCGGACAAGCAGGCAAAACGGGCAAGCCAGTCGAGCGCAGCATCAAGTTCGAACTCACCGACAAGAGCCTGGACTTTTTAGGATTCAAGTCGCTTCGCGATTTGATCGGTTCGCTTGGCAAATCGTCGCTCGGGCGTCACGACACCAATCATCTTTCGACGGGAGTCGAAGCGAGCGAGGCGCCCCGCCGCTACGAATTCGGCGACACGATGAACCTCGACGTGAATGCGACTCTGCGTTCGGCGATTCAACGCGAAGGATTGGGCGTCCCGATCAATCTCGAATACGCGGACCTGATGGTTCATCAAACCGAGTATCAAAGTTCCTGCGCAACGGTACTCATGCTCGACTGTTCGCACTCGATGATTCTCTATGGTGAAGACCGATTCACTCCGGCAAAGCGTGTCGCGCTCGCGCTGACGCATTTGATCAGGACCCAGTATCCGGGCGACAGCCTTCACGTCGTTTTGTTTCACGATTCAGCGGAGCAGATTCCGTTATCGGCATTGGCTCGCGCGCAAGTCGGGCCCTATCACACAAACACACGAGCGGGATTGAAACTCGCCCGGCGCATTCTGATGTCCCAGCGCAAGGACATGCGCCAGATCATCATGATCACCGACGGCAAGCCTTCGGCGATGACCATGGAGAACGGGCGAATCTACAAGAACCCGATGGGGCTTGATCAGCTGATATTGCGCGAGACCTTTCGCGAGGTCGCCGCGTGCCGGCGCAGCGGAATCATGATCAACACCTTCATGCTGGCGGATGATTATTACCTGGTGGACTTCGTAAAGAAGATAACCGAGATATGCCAGGGCAAGGCTTACTTCACCACCACGATGACGCTGGGTCAGTACATCTTGATGGATTACCTTCGACGACGAACTCGTCGAGTTCACTGACCCGGGCAGTCCCACCCACTGATCCCTATCTCAGCATACAGGACGTGATGTAAGTCTCGGTTGCGGAAAAATCGAAAAAGGAGTATTCCTTCCCGCATCAGCCGGACACCTGTCCGGACAGGTAATGCATGCGGCACTGGGAGTCGTCATGGCAACCTCGAATAAACCCACAGCCTTACGCAGAGCGGCCGTTGTTGGCATAACGTTGATCGTGTTGCTGATCCCTTGCGCTCTTTACTATTTGTTCTACGTTCAATCTCAGCAAGCTTACTTCATAGATCAATCCCACCGAGCCCTGGATGGAATAGGAAAGCAGGTCGCTGCGAGGATCGACGGACTGCGCGACGTCGTCGAGAAGGCGGCGACGAGGCAATGCCAAACCGCAAGTGAAGAGGACGCCGAGGATCTCAACGACCTTGAGAACTACTTCGAGCCGCTGGCGCCGTTTGGTGTGGGGTTGACGTTGGAGTCTTATTCGAGCTTGTCCGCGGAAGAAATCAATGGCCAGAGTTCAGCGACGGCCAACCCTCCAATAACCGTCGAGTTCGGCCAGAGCGGATCTCACAAGCGTCTGCGGCTCAACTACGAAGTGACCAATCAGGAAGTGACTCCTGAAAGCAAGTTGCGGCCGGGACGCTTCTCGATCTCAACCAAGGTCGACGATTTGCTGATCCCGGTCGCCGACAGATATTTGATTCGCGAGCGAAAGCTCGCCGCGGAAGACATGTTCGACCAGGTTCTGGTTGCTGATTCCGATACCGGCGAAGTGGTCTTCCAATACGGACCCGATTTACCAATTATTGTTTCCAACTCAAACGAGCTCGGGACTGCGAACTCAAGCGGCTCCGCTAAGACCGGCGAGAAGGACGATGAGCGGGGCAACGGACCCCATGGTAAGGTCGGCCGCGAAATGTCGGGAATGATACCCGTCACTATTGCGAACATAGATTACAAACTGTTTTACCAGCCGATTCAACTCATCGCTCCCAAACACGTCAAAGACGTAGCCGAAGTGTCCAATCTCTTCGAGAAATACGACAACAATAAAGATGGCAAGATAACTGCCGCGGAGTTCGGGGATAAGCGTCTGTTCACTTCGCTGGACCTGAATAAAGATGGCGAGCTAACGTTGGCCGAGGCCGGCGCCGCTCTCAAGCAGACGAAGAAATCGGGTGATGACGAGGAAAGCCGGGGCTTCAAGCTTACGGTATTCGGACTGGTTCGCGCCAATTATGCGTTCAAGAAGACTCTCGCATTCACCTCATATATGCTGTTGCTGTTCGCTGTCCTGTCGATACTCGTCATCACCGGAAGCGGTCCGTTGATCAAGCTCAAACTGTTAGGTCCGAAAGACAGGCTGTGCAAAAGGGATGCGGTTTTTGCAGTCTTGTCTGCCTACCTCGTGACGGCACTGCTGACGCTGGGAATGCTGGATGTCTACATGTATGTAAACCTCGCGAACCAGCTTGATCAACAGCTCGCCGAGCTAGCCGGCACTCTCACCGGCAATCTGAGGGGTGAGCTTACAGCCGCTGTTGATCAGTTGGACCAGTTCAACAATGAACTCGAGGACAAACGGATATGGGCACTTCCTGAATGCCCTTCGAGTGGCGGTCAATCCGGGACGACTGGTTCTGAAAACACGCCGCCGGAAAGCAAAGGACACGTCTTCGTCGAGGACATTCTGAACAAACCCTTCATTCTGGATCAACTGGCGGCGCCGTATCCGTACTTCAACTCCGTCACATGGATCGACTATGACGGGCAACAGCAAATCAAGTTCACCACACGACTCGCGCATACCCGCTTCATAGACGTGACTCCTCCAAACGACCCGCCGCGTGTGTACTTCACGGAAGCTAAAGAAGGACGGACGTGGACCCTGCCGAATGAAAAGCCAGGCGAGAAGCCTCGCGATCTTTACCTCGAATCAGTTCACTCGATGACCACCGGCGACAATGTAGCTGTAATAGCGAAACAGAGGGCCGCCGCGGGCGATGCCAACGAGCGGTTCGTTTCAGCAATGGAGACCAGGTTGTTATCGCTTTATGGTCCGGTGCTTCCGACGGGCTATGGCTTCTGCATAATCGACAAAGCCGGCAACGTCTTATTTCATTCCGACGACTCGAAGAATCTACTGGAGAATTTCTTCGAGGAGTGCCGCAACGACCGAGGGCTGCGTGCAGCAACACAGACGCGAATAAGCGAGAGCCTGGATGTGAAGTATCTCGGCCGGGACCATAGTGCTTGTGTAACGCCGATTGAGGGTCTGCCGTGGACTCTTGTTGTCTTCAGAGACAAATATATCCTCCGAACCATGAATCTCGAAACCATGACTCTGGCGGCTTATTTGATTCTTGCGTACGCCGTGGTGCTGACGCTGGCTCTCGCCTTCACCTTCATTTTTGTTCCCGGGTCGAAAGAAAGATTGAAGGCAATTTGGCCCTTGAAGCAACACCGCGATCGATACAAGCAGATGTTCATAGTCAACTCGGCGCTTTTCCTGATGTGCGTTTTGTTGACCGCCATCTCGAATCGTCAAGGTTTTCTCTACGCTATACTGTTTCCGTCCATTGCGATTGCACATTCGCTGTGGCTGCTTGGAAGACGCAAACCAAAGCTCTTGAAGCTTCCTGATCTCTCATGGTTTTCGGAGTGGCGCAGAGCGTATACGCTTGCGTTGGCATCGATGCTCGCAGTTGGTTGCGTGGCTCCAACGTTTGCTTTCTTCAAGCTGATGCGCGATGAACAGATCAAAGTTTTCCTGAGGCACGGCCAGATGTCACTGGCGACAAAGCTACTCGAGAGAACTAATCGCGTGCACAGTCTTTATCCGGCGCCCGACTCGCCCACCGAAGAAGAAGCCGCAAACAAGAAAGCCTTCATCGAAAAGAGGTTGGCTTCCACTTGGGATGTGGACGAGGATTTCTTTTTCAAAACTACGTCGAATGAACAAACGATCGATGATCAGGGGCCGCTTGGCGGGGTTCTTTGTTGGTTTCTGATGAAACTCAGTCCATTCTACAATGAAGTATGTGTTGAAAGCCTTCACTTAGCGCTAGGCCGGGCAACGGACAAGACCTGGACATCGTCGGAAGCGGGCGACAGCGTTTTGCTCGCGCTACGCCCGGTCACCTCACCTCCGTCATCGGCCGACTCTGCTTCAGCAGACGCCCCGCAGGAGCAGATACTGCGAACCACGATTCCCCCGCTCGTTGCGTTTTCGAATCCCCTTTGGTTACTTGTTTCCGCCTTCGTGCTTATGGCAATCGCCGCGTACTTTGCGGTGCGATTCGCCGCTCGGCGGATAGTGCTGCTCGATCTTGAGGATGTGGGGCTGTGGTCGTTGAATCCCGGGGGCAAGATCGACCAGAACTATTTGGTTGTCGGGGCGCCATCTTTGGAGCGCTCGAAGCTCTTCCTGGAACATCCTTGCATTCATATCGATCTTGCGAGCAGCAGCAAGGAAGCCTGGTGGGAGATCAAGTACCGGATCGACAAGGATGAGTCGAAAGATCTGGTCGTGCTCAATTGCTTTGACACAAACAAAGACGACTTCAAATGGAACGAACTCAAGCTGACGTTGGTGGAACGACTGCTGCGCGAGAACACAAAACGGCTTGTGATCATTTCCTCGGGTAATCCGGTCGACCTCCCGCTTTCCGCTCCGGCATCGGAGGTTCACGAAACTGCCCCGGACCCTAAAAGCGCTAAAGCTCTCAGTGCGGGAGCGGGAACTGCGCCAATCTCGAGCCCCGCTCCTGTGGACAAGCCTGCGCCACTCTCGAGCCCCGCTCCTGCGAACAAGCCTGATCCTCAACGCTGGTCCGAGGTGCTGAGTTCATTCACGCGTCGAGCTGCAGTTGATGGGGACGATCCAAAAGCTCGCGGTCTATTGAAGGCAGCGAATCAAAGTGTAGATCCTATCTCTCGAGAACCTGAACGCCCCGAGGATGAAGAACTGGTCGCTAAGGAGGCTGATCAACTCGAGATCTACTATCGTGGAATCTGGGCGGCTTGCTCGCAAGACGAGAAGATGACACTGTTTCGTGTGGCGAAGGATGGTTTGGTTGGCCGCTTCGATCCACATCTGCGCCCACTCATGTTGCGCGGTTTGATTGTGCGCGACCCGTCACTTGCTGTGAAGTCCCCCAGCTTTCGAATGTTTGTTTTGAAAACATGCGTGGCCGACGGTGTTGACAGGTTGCAGGCGGATGAAATGAGCCACTGGGAACGATGGAAGCTCCCTCTGATTCTGGTGGTAGTGGCGATGATTTCTTTCTTGTTCATCACACAGCGAGAGCTCTTTGACAACACGGTGTATATCGTGACCGGAGTGACCGGGGGACTCATGGCATTGCTTAGACTAGTAGGAATGGTTCAGCCAAAGAGCGGAGGCGGAGCTGGCTCAGAGGCGTAGACGGACACTTTGAGAGAGAGTTGTATGCATATTCGACACAGCGCGCTGGGAGCCCAATCAGAGGCCGGAGAAACTTCGCTATGAAATCGATTTTTGCAATGGTGGTGATTGCTACGTTACAACTGTTTCTTGCTGGCGGATCCCGAGAAGCGCCAGTCGCTTTGGCGGCAGATATACAGAGCAAGCCTCAGAGTAACGCGCAGATGAAGGCCGATTGCATAACCTCCTCGAAGCGCGGCTCGATGGGGGTCAAGGATCGAGAGTACCTTCCGGTGTACTCGACTCGCTCGGTTTCGCGTGGCTCCAGCGGATATCACTGTTGGACCGTGGATAATTATTCACCTTATGGTCTGCACTGGTCTTCGGACGCAGACAACACCATGAACGATTTTATCGTGTTTCAGTATGATGTCGGCTCGAGTAAACAGGTGACTCTGGAGTTGAAGGGCGGCTGGATTTCCTTTTCGAATAACAGCGAAAAGGGGAACCCCCTGTATCTGGCGGTGTACGAAGGGTCCCCACCGGAGAGCGTGTTCAAAGAGGGCGACTTCAAGAAATCGAAGCCTTTGTACATTGGCAAACCCTGGTTCAGACCTGACAACACTAACTATGTGAAAATTGACCCGCAGACCATCTCGCTTTCGGTTCGCAGGAGCACGTTGTCAGTCGTGCTGCTCGGAGTCGATTCCTGGTCCAACACAAGTGTCCGCGTTGAGATCGTAGGCCTCAGATTGGTTTCCAGGACGCCTCTTCCGGCAAAAACCCAGATGAAGAAGTGACGAGCGCCACGCTTCAACGCATTCCGCGATTCGTCTGAAACCTCATCCAATTCACCATCACTAAGCAACTCGCACCGCGATCGCGATCTCGCCGAGCGATATCGGCCGGCGGCGTGACTCTGTACGTACTGATTGTCATTCAGCAGAAGTGGGATTCCCGCTGTACATTTGTTCTTTGGCAATTGGGACACCACGAACCTGGGTCAGTAACATTTGATCAACTATCTAAACAAGCGTAAAGGACGGTTCGCAGAGACTTATGGCGTTTGAAGCGAAGTGAGACCATCCCTCAACTCAGCACCATCAAGGACCCTTCCCTCGCATTCTTCCTTCGATTTCGGAGTGTCCTTCTGATTGATTGATTTCGATGCCATCCCGGTGGGTGTTGCCGGGGCGCCCAGGTGCTTCTCAACACACTGAAGCAAGTCGGCGGGCGATACCGGTTTGATCAACAGATCATCGGATTGATACTTATTCTTCACTTCCCATTTATAGGTCATCTTTGTGTATATCGCAGTAGAGATGATGACCTTTGGCGCGGGGTCGAGCGCCTTGATCTCCTGACATACCAGAAACCCGTGGAGCTTGGGCAGCAGACCATCGGTGATGACAAGATCGGGATGCTCGGACGCCGCTTTCTCTACCGCGGCCACGCCGTCTTCAACAAGGATGACTTCGTAACCGGCATTCTCGAGAATCGCTTTGAAGAGCCCTCTGGTAATCGGTTCGTCTTCGGCGACAAGGATTTTTGCGGGTGTGTTCATCGAGTCTCCCTCGCTCTCTCTCTCGCTTTGAGGGGCAACTGATATGCCGCGGCAGGATATTGTTGACTGAGGCGGCGCACCCCGGCGCTGTTTGTTTTAGCGGCAGGCTTCGGGGTGACATCCGTTTGAGGGCGGAGTTATACCTCGGTACAACGCTTGGTTAGTGGGGAAGAACAGCACAATCGATTCGTGGTTCGCGACTCGACGATCGGCTAGAGTCGAACGGCGAATCGATGTTTAGCTATAACGCAACCAGCGGCCGAGTTCGGCGATGCTTGGACGCTTGCCGTACATCAAAATACCCACGCGATAGATTCTCGCCGCGACCCACACACAGCCCAGGATACTCGCGGCCATTATCAACATCGACAACAGTATCTGCCACAACGGCGGATTCACTACCGCTATCCGCATCATCATCAACGTCGGCGCGAAGAACGGTATCATCGACAGCACGATCGAGGCATTGCTGGTTGGGTTCGCCATGATCATATTGAAGATCATCATCGGAACGACCAGCAGTATCGTCACCGGAATCTGAGCCTGTTGAGCCTCGTCTTCGCTCGACACCGTCGCGCCCACCAGCGCATACAGCGTCGCGTATAGAAAGTACCCAAGCACAAAGTAAACTACGAAATAGATCAGCAGGCTTATCGGAACATTGGGTATCGTCACGCCGCGCGATGCGAACACCGATGCGGCTAAGCTCGTCAAAACCAACGCCGACAGCGCCCACACCCCGACTTGCGTGAGAGCAACCATACCGATGCCGATTACCTTTCCCAACATCATCTGGGTCGGCCTCACCGAGGAAACCAGCACTTCGACTATGCGCGATTGTTTCTCTTCGATCACGCCTCGCATAACGGCCAGACCGTAGATCAGAACAGTCATGTAGATAAAGAACAGCATTATGAAAGCAACGACGAAGTCCGCGCGTCCTCCCTCCTCGACTCCGCCGCTCGAGGTGATCTTGTTCCTCTTCATCTCGATACGTTTGGTATACGCAGCGATTTGCGCCGAGTTGAGACCCGCGCGCTTGAGCCTCAGGGTCGACACCGCATCGTTGATGGCGCGTTCCAGAGTGCCGATCGAAAAATCACTGGTGTTCTTTGCGAAATACTCAACCTCGAGCGGCTCCGCGCTGCCCGCCCGCAACACCAGGTAAGTGAGGTTGGGATCCTGCGCCGCCTGCTGCTGGTATTGAAGCTCAATCGCCTGCAGGTCTTCGCTGGACGTAACGACCCTTTGCGTGAGCGTGTAGTTTGTGCGGCCGACGCCTGGATCGCGGCGATTGAGTTCTTCATCGCCTTCACCGCGCGCCTCGAGGCTTCGCTTGATGGCGGCGAACATATCCGGGTCACCGGTTTGATCAAGCACCGTCACTCGCCGGTCGCCCCCGCCACGAGTTGCGAAAAAGACGGGAAGCGTTATCAACGCCAGCATAAACAGCGGACTGATGATCGTGCCGATCATGAACGCGCGGGTTCGAACCCGGACAAGATATTCACGCTTTATGATGATCAGTACTTTTCTCATTATTGCCTCACGCCTCCGTTGGAACCCGAAGCCTTTCCAGTCACGCTCTCGATAAAGATCTCGTTAAGCGATGGTTCAACCAGCTCGAAGCGATTGACCCGCGCTCCTGCCGCGAGCGCCCGCTTGAGCACTTCCTGCGCGTCGGCGCCGTCATTGAGCAGAATCTCGCTGTAATTAGGAAAGCGATTGTGATGCTTGACCAGATCATCTCCCAGGAATGAATCGGGCCCTTCGTAATCCAGGATCACCGTGTTCTTGCCGTAGCGTCGCTTCACTTCCTTCAAACCGCCGATCAGCACCTGCGTCCCGTGATTGATCAGGCAGATGTCGTCGCACATTTGCTCGACCTGTTCCATCTGATGCGTCGAAAAGATGATGGTCTTGCCTCGCTGCTTCAAGTCAAGGATCACGTTTTTGAGCAGGCTAACACTGACCGGGTCGAGACCCGAGAAGGGTTCGTCCAAAATCATCACATCGGGATCGTGTATGACGCTCGCGATGAACTGAACTTTTTGCTGCATGCCCTTCGAGAGATCGGTTGGTTTCTTGTTCTTCCAATCGGAGAGCTCGAGCCGGCTCAGCCATTCATCGACGCGCCGCGCTGCGTCAGCAGAGCTCACTCCTTTGAGGGCCGCAAAGAAGACAAGCTGGTCGTTGATCTTCATCTTCTTGTACAGGCCGCGTTCTTCGGGAAGGTATCCGATACGTGACTGGAGTTCGGACGATACGTGCTTGCTCATCACAAGAACGTCGCCTTCATCGGGCGCGAATATATTCACTATCATTCGGATCGAGGTGGTCTTGCCCGCGCCGTTCGGGCCGAGCAAACCAAAGATTGTGCCTTGCCTCACCTCAAAAGAAAGATCCTTGACCGCGACAAACTGATCGAACCGTTTGGTTACGTGATTCAGTTCTATGACATTCATCAAATGTTCTCCGCTCAGAGTTCAGAGTTCAGGGTTCAGGGTTCAGGGTTCAGCGTTCAGCGTTCAGGGTTTAACAGAGAACTCTCAACTCTGAACCCCGACTAACAAACTCTGGACTCTGAACCCTGAACCCTGAACCCCTCTATGGGTGCGAGCCTTGTGACGGTTAATCGCGAGCATCCCGGTCCCGGTAGACGGCCGGATCGAAATTCCTGGTAGTGTTCTCAGTCACACTTGGCATACTGTTCGGCGAAGCCGGCAACTGCTGAGGCACGTAGTCGCGAACCAGCGGCCTCTCGCTCTTGTCGTGATGTGGCAACGGCTGATGGCCGCTAAAACGCAACAGTAGCCATACCAACAGGCCGACGACTCCCAACACCGTCCCGCCGCCGAAAGCCATTATGCCTATCAATGTCCGAGGGTCGAAATTCGGACGCTCCCCAAGATTGTAAATGGTGGTGAAAAGCGCGATGAACCCTGCGATGCTGACAAGCGAGACCAGAAAGAGCATTGCGCCCATCGCCTTGCCAGTGGACGCCTGCGGCTCCATCGGAGTGGTTGATGTGCTCAGCCCCGCTCCGCAACGCTTGCAGTACTTCAAACCTTGAGTTGTTTGGTCGCCGCAATTCGGACAGTACATCAACCCGCCTCCAGTATGATTCAGAGTTCCGCGATGTCCCGGCGCCGAGCAAAGCTCAATCGCTACGTGCGCACGTTATCATAGACCCGCCGCTCGAACGACCGCGTCGTATTCTCTGTCACGCTAGCCATCGGAATCTGCGGCTCTGCTATTTGTGGCTGCGACGACTCGACCCTGCCAGGTTCAACGGCGCGCGCGGGCTTGTCGGCCCGTTGATTGGACCCGACCAGCCGAAACAGAAATTGCACCAGCATGCCCACAACCGCGAGCGTCACGCCGAATTCAATGATGAACAACGCCATCTGGTAGCTCTGAGAAAACCCGCGGTTGGATAATTCCTTGGTGATCAGGAAAGGCATTGTCAGCCCCGTCATGAAGACAGCGCCGATGAAGACCAGGACGGCAATGATCAAAGCGGACGGAGGATTCTTCGAGTGTGCGCCATCAAGCGTCGCCGTGAGACTAACTCCACAACGCTTGCAATACTTCAATCCATCCACCGAATCAATTCCGCAAGCCGGACAGTACATGGTGTACCTCCATTCAAAGCATCACTCACTCGTGTCACGCTGATAAACTCGCGGCTCGAAGTTTCGAGTGGTGTGCTCGGTGACACTGTGCATCGAAGCAGGCGGCGCTGAAATCTGCGCAACTCGTTGCCCAACTGGCAAAGCCTTCGGGCGTCCGCTCGCTCTTTCCGCCGGCGCACCGAACCCCATAAGCCGGCTGAATAATTTCATCAGCAGAAACGTAGCGAGGATGATCGCGGCCGAACCAAACATCACCATCATCCCGGCCACCACGACGGCGTCGTGAACCGGAGCACCGTAACCCTCTGGTTGAGGCCCGATCAGGTCGCGCGCGAAACTGAACACGATTGCGAGCCCACCCAGCGCTATTCCCGTTGTTGCCAGAGCGAGGATCAACGCGGCGAAGATGTTTCGTGCAGGTGTTGTTGACGGCTGAGCGCCCCCTTCCGCAAGATTACCACCGCAGTGCTTGCAGTAGTTCAAACCAAAGGTCGACTCAGCGCCACAATTCGAACAATACATTTAGCCTCCGTTGATCAACGCGTGATTCGAATAAATCAATAAGCCGCGGAACTCAGTCTTACTACGATACCCTAAACATCCAAGTTCGCGAGCGCAACCTTTATTCTATGCTGGTAAAGCCCCTCGCTCAGTCTCTCCGAGAAGTGCTGCAGCTTGCGACTGATGAAATTCGCGTGATAAATTCAACGTCACATCGCGCCTGACTGGAATGCGCACTTCTGGGGGAATACACAATGTCACAACCGGCTTCATCGATGTCTGAAAACGCACCGCGCCCGCTCACTTCGCTTACCGACGAAGAGTCATTGTTTCGCCAATCAGTGCGCGAGTTCGCCGACCAGCAAGTCCGTCCGCTTGCAACCGAGATGGATGAGAAAGGCAAGTTCGCGCCTGAGATCATTCAGCAATTCTTCGATCTGGGTTTGATGGGAATCGAAGTCCCTGAAGAGTACGGCGGACAGGGCGGCAGTTTCTTCACTGCGATCCTCGCCGTCGAAGAGCTCTCGCGAGTCGATGCCTCGGCCGGCGTCATCGTCGATGTTCAAAACACGCTGGTCAACAACGCGATTCTGCGTTGGGGCAGCGAAGACCAGAAAAAGAAATACCTCGCGCGCCAGTCGGCCGACACCGTCGGAGCTTATGCGCTGTCGGAAGCCAGCTCGGGCAGCGACGCGTTCGCGCTCACGACCAAAGGCGAAGACAAGGGCGATCATTTTGTGCTGAACGGCCGCAAACTCTGGATCACCAACGGCGCGGAAGCGGGCTTGTTCATCGTGTTCGCCAACGTCGCTCCGGACAAAGGCTATCGAGGCATCACCGCGTTTCTGGTCGAGCGCGACCTCCCCGGTTTCACCGTTGGTAAGAAAGAAAACAAGTTGGGCATTCGAGCGAGTTCCACTTGTGAGTTGATTCTTGAAGACTGCGCGGTGAAAAAAGAAAACGTGCTCGGCGAAGTTGGCAAAGGCTACAAGATAGCGATCGAGACTTTGAACGAAGGGCGCATCGGCATCGGCGCTCAGATGGTTGGCGTTGCGCAAGGCGCGCTCGATTGCGGCATCAACTACATCAAAGAGCGTCAGCAGTTCGGCAAATCTATCGCGAGCTACCAGGGCGTTCAGTTTCAAATCGCGCAGATCGCAACTGAGCTCGAAGCCGCGCGATTGATGGTATACAACTGCGCGCGCTTGAAAGACGCAGGCGAAGACTTCGTCAAACAAGCGGCGATGACCAAGCTGTTCACTTCTCAAGTCACGGAGCACGTCACTTCCCAGGTCGTCGAGCTCTACGGCGGCTACGGATATACAAAAGACTATCCGGCTGAAAAATATTATCGAGACGCAAAGATCGGAAAGATCTACGAAGGCACATCGAACATGCAGCTTCAGACAATCGCGAAGCTGATCCTCGGCGACGTCTAAGACAGACGCTTACCTGAGTGCGCTGTGATTAGTGTCTCTATCGCTCCTCGTTGCTAGGTAGTTTCCTAGTCTTTTATTGGTCCGCCTACTACTCAAGTGAAGAACCGACGTGATAGGGTTTTTCTGTGGACGCGATATTTTAATGTCTGAATATAAGAGGGAGACTATCAAAGATGGATATAAGTGCAATGTGGAATTTACTCAAGACGAATCTCAAAAAAGAACTTTCCCGGCGGGCCGCAATAAACGGTCAGTCGGTACAAATCATGAATGATACCGCCAACCAAATGTGCATCAGCAGATCGTCTCCTCGGAGACGCGATGTCCGCTTGGAGTTCAATTCGAGGACCGATACAATCACGCGCAGTTGTTGGCAAGCGACCAGCGATGCGGGTAGTACCCTGCATTTAGAACCGCCCTTCAAAGAGGTTCTCAAGTTTGATGCGATGACGACAGATGACATTGAGGTCTGGGTCATAAACGAACTATACAATCGGCCTGTTTGAGGGTAATTGGCTAGAGTTCGAGAGAGTGACCCCGCCCTCAGAAGCGGGATCACTCTTTTTCATCCCCAAGGTCCGCTCTTACCTCCGAACTTGGTGTCGTGCCCAAATCCGAAGAATAAACCGAGCAGGCCGAGTATCAAAAACCAACCGGGAGCTTTCCCGAATAGACCATAGCACAACACTTCAAGCACAATTGATACGCTCAAACCAACGATGCTCCAGAGGCAACCTCTACTGTTTTGAAGAAACCTACTTTTAGACGTCTTGGTCATACAACAAGAATTTCCTTTAGCTCCCTTACGTGGTCGGTTGTACCAGACTTCATTGCACCAACACAAGAATAAGACCTACCCTTAATTGCGCTTGTCTGCGATCAGCAGCTACCATCAAACGATGGACGAACAAGGGGGAGCGCTATGTTGTGGAGGGGACAACGAGAGAGCGATAACGTAGAAGATCGCCGCGGGATGTCGCGCGGTGGACTCGCAATCGGCGGCGGAGTCGGCGGTTTGGTGATTCTGTTGCTAGCCATGTTTTTCGGCGTCGATCCCGGAGCGATTCTCAATCAAACAGGAGACGAACAGCCCGCAGTCAACACTCGTCCCGCGCGTCCCGGAAGTCCGGGGGATGACGAGCTCACGCATTTTGTCTCTGTGGTGCTCGCCAGTACCGAAGACGTGTGGACCGGAATCCTGAGGCAATCCGGTAAACAATACCGCAATCCAAAACTCGTTCTTTTTTCGGATCAGGTTCAGTCCGCGTGCGGCGCGGCCGGAAGCTCTGCAGGTCCTTTCTACTGCCCCGGCGATCAGAAGGTGTACATCGATCTAGCGTTTTATCGCGATCTGAAAGAAAAGCTCGGAGCGCCCGGCGACTTCGCGCAAGCGTATGTCATCGCGCACGAAATTGGACATCACGTGCAACGGCTGCTTGGGATTTCCGACAACGTGCATTCAGCCCAATCCCGAATGAGCAGAAGTGAAGCGAACGATCTTTCCGTTCGGCTCGAGCTTCAAGCCGATTTCTTCGCGGGCGTGTGGGCCAGCCAGGCAAGGCAGAAGGGTCTGCTCGAAGCGGGCGATATCGAGGAAGCTCTTAACGCTGCGAGCGCTATTGGCGATGACCGATTGCAACGCCGGTCGCAGGGCCGCGTTGTGCCCGACTCATTCACACACGGGACTTCAGAGCAACGGGTTCGTTGGTTTCGCAAGGGGCTCGAGACCGGGGACTTCAGGCAAGGCGATACCTTCAACGCGCCAAGCTTGTAGAACTTAATATCGTCATATCGTCGCGGGTCTCCGGCTGAACCGATACCATTCATTTCTTACGGCGCACTTCAACTCGATGAACGTCGAACCAGAAGTGATCATCATTTCAGCCGGAGAGTTTCTGATGGGTTGCGACTCCGGCGCAGCCAATGAACGGCCTGTCCATCGAGTATTCGTTGATGAGTTCGCGATCGGACGCTTCGCGGTCACGAATCAGCTCTATCAATTCTTCATCGAAGACACCGGCCACGAAGCACCGCCCGGCTCGCGCGACTCGCGCTTCAATCATCCAGAGCAACCGGTGACCAGCATCAGTTGGTTCGACGCGACTCGATACTGCGAGTGGCTATCGCAGAAAACCGGCAAGCGATATCGTCTTCCAACGGAAGCCGAATGGGAACGAGCCGCGCGCGGTGGACTCGAAGGCAAGCTCTACACATGGGGCGATGATGCTCCGGAGCGTCAACCTAATTACTCGGAGCTTTGGTTGAATGGACCCGAGCGAGTCGGGCAGCGGCCGCCGAACGGATTCGGGCTTCACGACATATCCGAGAACGTTCACGAGTGGTGCTCGGATTGGTACGACGAGCGGTACTATCGCGCTTCGCCGTCAAACAATCCTCGGGGTCCGGCGACGGGAACGCGGCGAGCGTCGAGGGGCGGCTCGTGGCGGCATCAGATCAAGATCACTCGCGTCGCGGCTCGCAGCAGCATTCCGCCCGAGTTCAAGTACAGCGACTACGGCTTCCGTTGCGCGATGACTATCTAACAGCCTGCCCAACCGCAAGGCAGTTGTGTTAGCGTCGCCTTGTCCGTAGGAATGTGCACTCCATCCGCGGCATCGCCGCGTTTTGTTGAAGAGGAGACTGAAGATGAAATACATAACCACTGTGCTCATTATCGGCATCGCGTTAGTCGCTTCATCGTGCGTGCCTTCGCTTCATCCGCTCTATAACGACACGGACCTGATCTTCGAACCGGCCTTGCTGGGCGAATGGGTCGAGGCGAAACCCGATTCAAAATCAACACTCACTTTTAGCAAGACAGGCGAGAAGGAGTACAAGCTCCGTTCGGGTGACCCGGGTGATAAGCAGTCGATCTTAATCGCGCACCTGGTCAAGCTTGGCGATAAGCTGTTCCTCGACGTCAAACCCGACTCCGCTTCCGAACGCGATTGTTCCGGGCTGCCCTGGCACATGTTCTTTCACATTTCGCAGATCGAACCGACGCTTCGAATGTGGGACCTCAACGACAAGTGGCTGGAGAACCTTCTCAAGAAGAATCCGGCTGCTCTGAAGCATGAAATAGTGGACGGGGATCTGGTTCTCACGGCATCAACGAAGGAGCTTCAGAGGTTTGTGCTTCGGCATTTGAGCGACAAGAGCGCATTTGCGGACCCGGCGGATTACACGCGGAAAAAGTAAAGACCAACCCTCTCGCCACGAAGACTCAAAGTCACAAAGCAGCACAAAGGGCAGCTCGTGGTCTTCGTGACTCGGTGGCAGGTACCGTCTGACGGCTGTATAACTTCCGCCCCGCGAGAATAACCATTGACAAGGTGCTGATATCTTTTTTACTATCAGCCCGGACGCTTGATACCGCATCGCGAAGTCAATGTTATCCTTCGGCTCACGCGGTGGCTCCAATGTCTCGACGAGACATTGAGAATTCCGGTCATACTTCCATCCGAACTCACCGCATTAGCTGAATCTGCCTAGATCACGACACCAGCCGACAGGAGGACCTCAAATGAGTGACCCCGTATTGCGCCCTGCCCCTGGAAGAGCGGCCGGCTTGCTCGCGGCCGACATCATCATCGCAAATGCCCCCGACCCGGTTTTCGTTGCCGATCTCGAGGGTAAAATCTTGCAAGCCAATGATGCTGTTTCTCACCTTCTGGGTTTCAGGCAGGACGAAGTGCTCGAGCAATCGCTGTCGCGATTCATTAGCCCGGAAGAGACTCGCGAATTCACCGCCGCACTTCGCGAGGTCGTCGAACGCGGCGTCACTCGCAACGTTGTTCTCAACCCTCGAAGCGCCAGCGGCGAAGTCATCCCCACCAGCCTTAACGCATCCGCGCTTCGCGACCCGGACGGAAAAGTCATCGGCGCGATCGGCATCCTTCGCGACATGCGCGAACTCGACAAGGCGCGCGCTTACGCAGAAAGCTTGATCAAGAACGCGCCCGATCCGGTGTTCGTCTCAGACCTCGAAGGTAAGATCCTCCAGGCAAATGACGCTGTCGCCCAACTGCTGGGCTTCCAACCCGACGAGTTGATCGAGCAGTCGCTGTCGCGCTTCATCAGCGCCGAGGAAACTCGCGAGTTCACTGCCGCGCTTCGCGAAGTGGTCGAACGCGGCGTCTCTCGTAACGCGAGGCTCAACCCACGCAGCGCGTCGGATGAGATCATCCCGACGAGCTTGAATGCATCGGCCCTGCGTGATCCCGACGGCCGGGTGATCGGCGCGATCGGAATCCTTCGAGACATGCGCGAACAAGACAAGGCTCGCGCGTACGCCGAGAGCTTGATCAAGAACGCGCCCGACCCGATGTTCGTTTCCGACCTCGAAGGTAAGATCCTCCAGGCCAACGACGCGGTTTCACAATTGTTGGGTTTCAGGCAGGACGAGGTGCTCGAACAATCCATATCGAGATTCATCAGCCCGGTCGAGACTCGCGAATTCATGGCGGCGCTGGACGAAGTGGTCGAGCGCGGCGTCACTCGAAACGCTCGATTGAATCCGAGAAGCGCATCGGGCGAGATCATCCCGATGACCTTGAATGCATCGGCGCTCCGCGATCCCGACGGAAAGGTGATTGGCGCGATCGGTATCCTTCGCGATATGCGCGAGATCGACAAAGCGCGCGCGTACGCCGAAAGCTTGATCAAAAACGCGCCCGATCCGGTGTTCGTTTCGGACCTCGAAGGAAAGATTCTTCAAGCGAACGACGCGGTGTTCGCGTTGCTCGGATTCAGACCCGATGAACTGATCGAACAATCGCTGTCGCGAATTCTTTCGCCTGATGAAACCCGTGAGTTTCTCACCGCCCTTCGAGAAGTCGTCGAACGCGAAGAGCGCACCGGTGACATCGAAGGCGAGCGAGGCGTAACTCGCAACGTAGTCTTGAATCCGCGAACAGCTTCGGGCGAAATCATTCCAACGAGCTTGAACGCATCAGCGCTGCGCGATCCGGACGGCAAGGTCATCGGCGCGATCGGTATCCTTCGCGATATGCGCGAACTGGACAAAGCGCGAGCATACGCCGAGAGCTTGATCAAGAACGCGCCCGACCCGGTGTTCGTCTCGGACCTCGAAGGCAAAATCCTTCAGGCTAACGACGCGGTATTCGCGCTTCTCGGTTTCAGGCAGGACGAACTGCTTGAACAGTCGCTCTCGCGATTCATCAGCGCCGAAGAAACTCGCGAGTTCACCGCCGCGCTTCGCGAGGTCGTCGAACGCGGCGTGTCTAGAAACGCGCGATTGAATCCGCGGAGCGCATCGGGCGAGATCATTTCGACTACGCTCAACGCGTCCGCGCTGCGAGATCCCGACCTCAAGGTGATCGGCGCGATCGGTATCCTTCGCGACATGCGCGAGCAGGACAAAGCGCGCGCGTACGCTGAGAGCTTGATCAAGAACGCGCCCGATCCGGTGTTCGTTTCGGACCTCGAAGGCAAGATTCTCCAGGCCAACGATGCCGTATTCGCGCTCCTCGGTTTCAGACAAGACGAACTGCTCGAGCAATCACTATCGCGGTTCATCAGCGTCGAAGAGACTCGCGAGTTCACCGCCGCTCTTCGCGAGGTCGTCGAACGCGGCGTGACCAGAAACGCTCGATTGAACCCGCGCAGCGCTTCGGGCGAAATCATTCCAACGACGCTGAACGCATCGGCGCTTCGCGATCCGGACGGAAAGGTCATCGGCGCGATTGGTATCTTGCGCGACATGCGAGCGTATGAGAAAGCGGTTCGCGATCTGCAGGAATCAAAATCCGAATTGCAGGAAAAAATACTCGACCTCGAGAAATTCGAAGAGGTCGTTGTCGGACGCGAGCTCAAGATGATCGCCCTCGAAAAGGAGCTCGAAGGTTTAAGACAGGAGATAGGAAAAGCGAAAGCCGACAGGGTCGGTAGCTGGTCCGCTTTATGATGAGCGCTGCTGAAATGCGGCCTGAAGCAACGAGCGTCGAAGATCCCCAGATCATTGAAGCGCGGTTGCGCGAGCGAATTCGAATGCTCGAGCAACGCGTGCTCAAGGGCGAGGAGCGTCGACGCGCGCTCATTCACATAATGAGCGACCTCACTCAGCTCAACAAGCGGCTCAACGACCAGCGAAAGGCAATGCTGCATATCCTCGTCGATTACGAGGGTGACCGAAGCCGGCTTGCCCGGCAGACCGAACGACTCGACAGCTCGCGGCGCGCCCTGCTTCACATCCTTCAGGATTCACATCAATCGAACATCAGACTCGAACGCAGCCGCAAAGCGATGATCCACATAATGGACGATCTTCGCGAAACCACCGAAGAGATGCAGCGGCGCGAACAGGAGCTGCGCGACAAGCAGGAACAACTCGTCCAGGCAGGAAAGCTGGCTACGCTCGGCGAGTTGACCACCGGCGTCGCGCACGAGCTCAACAACCCGCTCAACAACATTGGCCTGTTCGTCGGCAACGCGCTTGATTTGATTCAGCTTGGAACGGCGGACCCCGAACGAATCAGCAGCGAGCTGGACAACGCAATGCATCAGGTGCGAAAGGCGTCCGAAATCATCTCGCACCTTCGCACGTTCGGCCGCGCGGCGCCGGTGAGCCGCGAACCTGTTTTGATCAACGACGTTATTATGCGCGCGCTGTCGCTGATGCAGGAACAATTCAGGCTTCGGCAGATCGATCTCAATCTCAAGCTGTGCGACGACAATCCGCTCGTCCTGGGAAACGCAATTCAACTCGAGCAGGTGTTGATCAACCTGCTGACGAATGCCAGGGACGCGGTCAGTCTTACAGCCCTCCGAACGATCTCGATTGAATGCTTGGCCGGCGATCCCTATGTCGAGCTGGTGATTAGCGACACAGGTGCGGGAATCCCCGAAGGCCTCGAGAAGCGTATCTTCGATCCGTTCTTCACCACAAAAGAGGTGGGAAAGGGCACGGGGCTGGGGCTCTCGATAACTTACGGCATCATCAAGGAGCATCACGGGACGATAACCGTCGCCAAGATACCACCGGGCGCCGGTGCAACCTTTGTGATTCAACTTCCGATGTCTGACTATCCGCCTCCGGCATCTATCATATGAGTGTTCCTCACGTACTCATAGTTGACGACGACCTGGCCTTGCTCAGCGCGCTGCCTGAGGCGCTGCAGCTTCGGATGGACAGCGTGTTGGTCGACACGTGCGACACGGCGCGCGAGGCGCTCAATCGAATCGCCTCAACCGACTACGATGCGATCGTCAGCGATATCAAAATGCCGGGCATGGACGGGCTGGCCCTGCTGGCGGAAGTCAGGGCGGTCCGGCCTAAGACGCCGACGCTTTTGATCACCGGGCACGGCGAACACGATCTCGCGTTGCAGGCGCTTCGCGGCGGCGCTTACGACTTCATTCAAAAGCCCATCGATCGCGACTACTTCGTTGCCGCCCTGACTCGAGCCATCCAGGTTCGTCAACTGAGCCGAACGTTGGAAGCTCAACAATCGGAGCTCGAACGTCACGCCGCGGAACTCGAATGCACCGTGGAAGCGAGGACGCATGATTTGCGAGAGGCAAACCGGATAAAGGACGAGTTTCTCGCTACCGTGTCGCACGAGCTGCGGACACCTTTGAATTCGATCCTGGGCTGGGCTCAGTTGATGCGAACCGGGACTCTCGATGACAACGTATCCGGGCGCGCGCTGCAAACGATTGAGCGCAACACACGGATGCTTGCTCAAATCATCGACGACCTGCTCGACGTTTCTCGAATCATCAGCGGCAAGCTCAGACTGGACGTCAAGCCGATCGATCTTGGCCCGGTGGTCGAGGCCGCGCTAGAAGCAGTTCGGCCCGCGGCCGCCGCGAAACATATCAATCTCGATTTGTCGCTCGATTCCACGGTTGGCGCAGTCTCAGGCGATCCCGGGCGGCTTCAACAAGTCGTTTGGAATCTGTTATCGAATGCGATGAAATTTACGCCCGATGGAGGAACCGTCGAGGTGCGGCTCGAAGGCGTCGGGTCGAACGCGTGCATCACGATTCAGGATACGGGCGAGGGCATACCGGAGACCTTCCTGCCGTTCGTATTCGATCGCTTCAGACAGGCGGACAGCACATTTACTCGTATGCACGGTGGACTGGGGATAGGTCTTGCGATCGTGCGGCACCTGGTCGAGATGCACGGAGGCTCGGTCACAGCCGATAGTCCCGGCAAGGATCAAGGCGCAACCTTTACGGTTTCGCTGCCTTTGTTGAACTCACGCTCGAACCGCGTCCCTCGACGCAAGGAGACGGGGAGCCTGAAACTACAACCGCAACATGAATCGACTGAACTCAACGGAATTCGGGTGATGATCGTCGAGGACGAACGCGACGCTCGCGAGGTGCTGGTGGCAATGCTCGAACATCGCGGAGCCACGGTGCTCGCGGCTTCGTCGGCCGCCGAAGCTGTTGACGTCCTGGCCCACGCCACAAACGGTTCGATGCCGGACGTCCTCGTGAGCGATCTTGGAATGCCGGGCGAAGACGGATTTGCCCTGATCAGCCGAATTCGCGCGATGAAACCCGAGCAAGGCGGCCGCATTCCAGCCATCGCATTAACCGCCTATGCGCGAGCCGAGGACCGGGCTCGCGTGCTCGCCGCGGGCTTTCAACGCCACGTCGCCAAACCCGTTGAGCCCTCACTCCTCGCGACCACCGTAGCAAATCTCGCTCGCCACTCCGCAAAAGCCTGAGTAACTTCTTCAACGACGATTGAGGTTCCGATCTACCAGTCTTTGCCTGCGCCTTGTGCCTCTCAAGACCGCTCCCATCTTGCCTTGTTGTACTCAAGAACCCGCTAACCGCGGCTCGCTTGCTGAAGGGGCCCAACTAAATGTGAATTATGTCGCCGTGCGATTGCGTCTACTAGTATGGGTGGTTCAGGTTCCCAACCGAAGGCAACAAAGGTAACGAAAGGAAAGGCGCTCAGTTGGCCTCGATCACAAGCGAGTTCAAGCTAAGCCGGGACTCATTTCCACTTAAGTAGGTACGGGCGCTTTAGCGACGTATGGGCGCCGCATAGCCGCACTGAGCGCAACTCCTGAGAGTTTCAACCATAACGACTCTTCTCGTTCGAAGCGAAGAGTCTCGCCGAAAAAGAGGTAATTATCATGGCTGCTTTAATCGAGGAAGGTTCTCCGTTGACGCGGATGCCTGCACTGAAAGACAAAGCTTTGACGATAAAGCTGGTCAGCGCGAGACGCGCCGTTCTGACTGTGACGACTACGTTGGCGTTGATGGTGCTGGCTCCCACGCGAATCGCGCAGCAGGATTGCGCCACCCCGCTGAATCCGGAATGTCCGGCTCTGCGCAACAGAATCGACATAGCGTTTCTCATCGACCGCTCCGGCAGCATGGCCATCGATCAACTTGGACAGACCTACAACGTCGAGGTTGAGGGGGTTGTTCGCGCGTTACGTGATCCGAGTGTGATCCCGCGCGATAGGTCCGTAGCCGTTTCGGTGTGGACTTTTTCGGAAAAGCCGAACATGGTCACGCCACTCAAGGAGCTTGGTTCGGCGGCGGACGCTGAGGCAATTGCCACGATCGTCGAGGGCCTGAAATGCACTGCGTCTGATTGCAACCCGACGGGAGTTTGTCCCACGTTCGGTTTAAACCCTGCAAGCAATTATGCGCCGGTGATCTCGTTTTCTTACATCCATCTGAACCAGAACCACAGAGCCGGGGCGCGGCAGGCGTTGCTGCTGTCTTCTGATGGCCAGCCTACTGATTTGCCAAAGGCTCTCATTGAAGCGACCAACGCGAGAGAATCCGCGTCTACCTCCGGCGTACAGCTTGAACTGGACTTGATCCTCCTCAATCCCACACCGGATGCCAGAAATAACGCCGACCAATTAGTGTTTCCGAAGCCAGCCGATGACCTTCCCGGCAAAACGCTTCCGATCGCGACAGGCAAGGCCAACACTCCGTGCGCGACTCTCAGTGACGCCGCGGTCCAGATGGACTTCGAACGGCAAGTCAGGGAATTCGATACACACACACGAAACGTGCTTCGAAGTTTCGTTCCGAAAATCCCTGCGCTGATCGTAAACACCGAAGCTGATCCAAACCCCGGTACGCCTCTGAACGGCGAGACTCTGTCGCTCAGGCAAGCAATCGAATTTGCAAACTGCAACGGCGGCGCATCGACCATCACTTTTGCGAACCAGGTCAATACCATCCGCCCGCGAGTGCCGCTGCCGGCCCTGACGGCGCCAGAGATAACCATTGACGGGCTCACTGGCCGCGCCTCCTCAGGTAGCCCGGTCACGATCGAACCATCAACGCCCTACACGACGACTTGCGATCAGCTCGATGGGATACTGATCAGGTCGAATCGGGACGTCGTGCGCGGCCTGAGGATCGTAGGCTTCAAACGGGCAGGCGTGGGAGTGGAAGCGGTTAGCTTTTCGGACAACGTCGGATTCAACAGGATCGAGTTGAACAAGTTCGAGATGAATACGAAGGCGGGCGTGTGCGTCCTGGACCCTGCGAAAGGCCAGGAGGCCGCCGTGTTCCACAACGTTGGCAACACGATTTCAATGAACAACATTTCGGGGAGCGAAACGCCAATCGACCTTGCTCGCGAGACCCTCGCTCCCGAGAGCGAGGGCCAACCCGCAACGTTGGAAAGGTTGGATGGCCCAACGCCGAATGATCCCGGCGACCTGGATCAGGGTCCAAACACGCTGCTCAACTTTCCCGACAAACTCGCTGTGCCGCCTTCGGGCCAGGTAGCTGTGACTGCCACCGGTGTGACCTTAGCCGGCAGCCTCAGCGGGCCAACCGTCGCAGGCGCAACAGTCGAGATATTCGCCATCACGAGCTTTCGGCCAGTTTCGGGCGGCCGAGCCATTGACGGCATAGTGTTCCTGAAGCAAACAACAGCAAATGCGGACGGCACTTTTATTGTCACCGGACTAGACGACTCGCCCACGTGTGGCTACACCGCAACGGTGACCGACATTGCCGGGAATACTTCGGAAATTATGTTTCCATGTGCGGGCCTCGGAGTCGCTGAGATGCCGGACCAAATTGTCTTCTCGACTGCCGAACCAAACGGAAGTCCGCTGGTTGCTACCTTCGCGATCGCGAATACCGGCTGCGGTTCGCTGACACTGTCGTCGTATTCGGTCAATCGCGCCAAGCCCATCGAGGGGCTGATCTCGCTCGACGACACTGCTCACTTCTCCATAATCTCACCGGCGTTTGGACCGGCTCGCACAATTGCTCCGGGTCAAACACAGAACGTCACCGTACAGTTCGATCCGGTGATTCCTCGCAGAAGCAACGCTCTCCCACCCCGCGCGTCAGCGGCTGAAACACTGCCAGATGAGATCATGTCCAATCTTGAAATCAGACATGACGGCTGCGGCGATAAGACAATTGTCCTCAAAGCAAGCGTCACCACAAGAGTCCGCTTGATTAACCCGAAGCGAACCAGCAAGCGCCCAAGAGTAACCCTCGAGCGATCAGGGGATTTCTTCACGGCAACCTTTTCTGTTTACGACTCGAATAACGATGTGCAAAGGGCCATGTACGAGTTGCTTGATGGCGCCGGGCGCACGGTCGGCCCAGACACTTGCTGCGCTGACCTGACGGCGCTTCAGGGCAAGTATGCCAGGGGTCAGAGCTTCACCGTCTTCCAAAGGTTCGACCACGCGAACGACCATCCCGATGTAGTAGCCATTCGCCTAACGGTGTTCGATGGGGACGGGACAAGTGAAACCGTGACTTCGGACCCGATAACCACGATCGCCGGCAGTCAATCGGTTACGACAGACGCCAGTTCGGCCAGGCGCCCGGTGAGGATCGGACCCACGCTTGATAAGCGTCCGCGCGCCGCCGGCGGGCGATGAAACCAATGGCCAATGGTTTAGAGGAGAACAAAAGATGACTAAACATGGATATCTCAAGAGCGGATTATGCCTGATCACAGTACTGGTTCTTAGCCTGACCTCAACCGCGGTATACGCCGCCGGCGGTAGCGGCAACGAGGACAGACCAATCCGCCTTCGCGCAATCGAAACGTTCGGACCGATCGGCCGAGTAGCGAACCCGCTTGGCAGCGCCACCGCCTCGATCAACGGTCGAGCGGTTCAAAGCGAGCAGATGATCTGGAACGGTGATCTGATTCAGGCGGCCGCGGATACCAGAACGCGCGTGCTGCTCGATTCGGTCGGTCAGGTTACGCTCCGCGGCGGCGCAATGGTGAGGCTCTCTACGACCTTGACAACGCTCGGCGACGACTCTCATCGCAGCGTGCTGATTGCCTCGCTCGCCAGCGGCGATATGACCGTAAGCCTCCGGCCGGAGGCTTTCGCCTACATCGAAGCGTCGGGATCGGCAATCACAGCGTCCGGCGGAGCGAACTTCTGCGTTGGGATTCGCGAAGGCCGGGCGGTGATTAATGTAGCAAACGGCGACGTGCGCGCTGAGTCGCAGGCCCCGGAGCGCGGTCTAAAAATCCGATTCGTCACACCTAATCCCGATCCACTCAAACCTCCGATTGATCTTGGCCTCGCAACCGATGTGGCGACGCGCAAAACGCGAGAGATGCAGTTTCAGGTCACCGACGCAAATGACAAACCTGTGCCTGACTTGCCTCTCACGTTGACCGTAGTCGGCAAGATAGGCTCATTTGGAAATGCCTCCACGGTCACCGGAACCACCAACGCGCAGGGGTTTGTAAGTTCGCCCTTCACCGCCGGTCCCTCGCCCGCACAGGGTTCGATCGAGGCGAACATTCCCGGCACGAACACCACTTGTCGTGTGGAGGTCCGAGTAAAGTCAAAATCCCCGATTACGCGGAATAGGCTTCTGCTCGGGGGCGCGGCTCTCGCCACCACGATAATCATAATCATCGATCACATCCCAGGTACGCCGGGCATAAATCAGGTGCCGCCGCCCTCGAGCATTCCGTGACTCGCGTTGGAGGAGGTGGCTTTCATACGCAGCACCAGCGGAGAACATTGATGAAGAGAATTTCCAGTGTGTACGCGGCGGCGACAATCATCTTGCTCGTTCTATCAAATCTCGCGTGGCCGTCTCTCGCGGGCGCTCACGTTCAAACTGGACGCGAATTGAGAATGAAGACGGTCGTGGGCGCAACGCCGAAGGAAGCGGAGGCGGGCCAGGTTCAGCTCTGGGCCTTGGTCATCGGAATATCTGAATACGAAAATGGAGACAGGGAGATCGACGGGGTGAGGATCCCCAACCTGGCCTACGCCGCCACCGACGCGAAATCAATTTATGACTTCCTCCAAAGCAAGCCCGGCGGCGGATTCCGCGACGTCGAAATGGGCGGTCATATGACTCTGCTCCTGGATCGGGACGCGACGAAAACGAAAATCGAGAATGCTCTTAAAGCGTTCCGCGCCGCGAAGCCCAATGATTATTTCGTAATCTATGTCGCCGGACACGGTCACATTGTGACGCGCCGAGAGACAAACCCCGCGACGGGAAAGGAAAAGGAGGAGCTTGTCCCTTATTTTGTCGTTCACGACACCAATCCCGCCAATTTCAAAGGAACGGCAATCGACATGGGATGGTTCCGGGAGACGATCGGACGCGAGATACCGGCAAAGCGCGGACTGGTCCTGTTGGACACGTGTCATAGCGGAGGTATTGCGCAGCAAGGCATGAGACAAGGTGAAGGTGAACTATCAAACGTAGAGTTCATCAGGGCGCTTGGCGACATCGAGGCGATCGGCTTCATCACCGCGTCTGAGGCTCTCGAACCCTCCTTCGAAGAGCCCGACCTCGATCACGGTGTTTTCACCTATTGCCTTCTCGAAGCGCTGCGCGGTGCAGCCGACTTTGATAGGAACCACATCGTTGTCGTCCATGAGGTTTTGAGATACCTGCGCGACAACGTGCCAAAACGCACAAAAGAGCGGCAGCATCCGTATGCCTCCTTTCAGTGGACGGAGGCCAACTACATCCCGCTGTCACTTCCGGATTATTCCGGCCCCCCGCCTTCGGCGCAATCAGCTACGCTGGTGATTCGGAATCCCGCGGTTGACGGCGTTGAGGTTGCGATTGACGATGACCCTGCGCAGAGCGCGCCGGCAAACATTGAAATCTCCGCCCAGGTATCGCCTGGCCCGCACAAGATCACGTACTCCTATGGCGGGATCAAGAAAACAGAGCTAAGCGTGGACCTCACATCCGGTCAGACAAAAGAGCTGGAGATAAAGTTTGTCTTCAGTGAAAGCGCCGACGACGACCTGCCGGCGGGCTCACCCGACAGCATTTATCTTCCGGACAAGAAACCCTCGCAAGAGGCTTTGGAGCTTTTCCAAAAAGGAGTCGACAGCTTCAACCGGCAGAAGTTCAAAGAAGCTTACGAAATATTCAACCGCGCGATACAATCCAGCGGCGGCGCCTACTCTCGCGCGCTTGTTTATCGCGGCCGTACTGAACAGTCTTTAGGGCGGAATACTGAAGCGGTTTCCACTTTCAAGAAAGCGCTCGAGCTCAAGCCAACCGATTTCGAGACCAAAACGCTGTTGGCGGATGCAATACTCCGAGCCGGAGGTGACATCAAGCCGGCTTACGACTATCTCAGGGATGTAATAAGAGACTATCCCAGATACGCTTTTGCGCACGTTGTTCTCGGCGACTACTTACTGGAGCGCGGCGAAATCGTTCGCGCGGAGCGGGAGCTGAGGCGCGCAGTCGCGCTGGGTCCCAAATCGCCTCCGGCGCACTTGATCCTCGCCGACGCCCTCACTTATCAGGCAATACCTGAAAAGCAAAAACAAGCCGTCGCCGAAGCCGATAGGGCGTTAGAGCTGTTCGAGACACTCTCAACCAAGCGGGTGACGTTCAAAAACTTATCCATCTCACACCTGATATTCGGAGGGGGCCGTTACGCGAACAATCCGGCGCTGGCGGAGGTTCACTATATCTTGGCCAAAGCGCTCACGCGCGCGGTTGACGGCGATCCCGCGATGGCCGAACGGAATGCTTTTCTGGATCGCGCCCGCGGTTCAATTCAGAAAGGCATGAAGCTCGCTCAGGATCTGGGGGACAAGACCCGAATGGCTCAACTGCTTGTGATCAGCTCCCGCAATTTCATGCTCAAGGGAGATATCCCGGGCGCGACTCGAGACGGCGAGCAGGCGCTGAAGCTTATCAGTTCGTCACCTTACCCCGAGCTGAAGGCGGAGGTGCATTTCGCGCTTTATCAGGCTTACGACAGCAACCAGAAGTGCGCAAAGGCCGCGGAACAATTGCGGTCATTCATACAACTTCGTCAGAGCAAGGCGACCGTAGCCGAACTCGCCAGATACAACAACGAACTCGGTCGCCTGAAGAATTGCGCCGAAGCCAACCGCCAGAGTCAGCGATAGCCCAGCGTCAAAGGCGTTTCAATTGAGCAGCTAATTATGAATCCTGTTGATGACCCGTTTTCGGCCTACGCCACGGCCGTCACAAACCTCACGTCGAAAGAAGCAGGCAAGTCCAAAGCGGTTGTTATCGACGTCTTGAACGCTCGCGATAAGGTGGCCCGCGCTCTCACCAATGGCCAATCGGTTGAATCTGAAGTCCTGATGCGAGTCAACGAACTCGACCAGAAGCTCAAGAGAGATGCCGGGAGAATAAAATCCATCGCGGGTCATTCGCTGGCGGAGTGGCGCGAGTCGTTCCACCCCGTCGAAAGCGCCTGGTGGTGGTGGCTGGATGTGCACAGGCCCGTCGTGTCAAAGCTAGAGTCTTTTCGGACCGTCGTCGCCGCCGGGACCTGGTTGTGTTGGATTACCATTGCCTTCTCTTTGACTTTCATCGTGGAATTCGCACGCCGTTTCGTCGCCACCGAAGCCGACCTCCCCGGCATTGTCTTGCAAGGCCTGCTGGCTCTGCTGGTCGGCGGCGCGGTCTTCCAGCTTGTCGGCCAGGTTGCGGCGCGCTTCAACAGCTCTACAGGAAAGCCTCATCACAATCTAAAGTCTCTGCTCCTTCTTGCCGTGCTTGCGATCGCATCCGTCGCAACGACGGTGGGAATAGAAGTGTCCCGTTCAGCGATAGTCGATCACTACAACAGCAAGGGCGTTGCCTACAAGCTCAACGGCCAACAGACCGCCGCGATTGCCAGCTATCAACGCGCCATCAGCTTGAAGCCTAATGATTCATTGGCGCACTACAATCTGGCGAGCGCTTACGAAGGCGCGCTGGATTACGACAAGGCAGAGTCAGAGTTTCAGGCCGCCATAAGCTGCGATGATCAGTATTCCCTCGCCTACAATAGACTGGCTCGCCTGTATATGCTGCGGCGCGGCGATTACGTCTCGGCGTTGATGCTTCTCAAGATCGGCCTCGATAAGCTCGAGACGAATAAGGAACACAATCTACTCAATGAGCGGGACTATCGAGACACCCGGTTCGCGTTATTGAGGAACCGAGGCTGGGCATACTTCGGACTCGGTTATTTCACGCAGGCGGCAAACGATTTGAATTTGGCTTTGGAGATTCGCCCGGATGGCGCGGTCGCGCACTGCCTTCTCGCCCAGGTGCTGGAAGCCGAGAAGAACCCCCAGCGGAATCAGGAAAGGGCGAACGAGGAATATGAAAAGTGCGTTGCGGATTCGCTGGTCTATGGCGACATCGAGGAAAACTGGTTGAGCCTCGCAAGGGAACGTCTCTTGTCAGAGGGGCCGGAATTACAGAAGAAGGGTAAGTCAAAATGAGAAAGAAAGTCCTGCTATACATCGCCCTGTCGATAGTGCTCGAGTTCGCTGTGAGCATCGCTTTTCCAACGGCGTCGCGAGCTTTCGACGAAAACGAAAAGTGCGGTTGCCTGATCGTCGGTGTGCTGGGGAAAGCGTATGTGAAACCCGCTCGCTCTCCACGATTCATACCGCTGAAGCTCAACATGGCGGTCTTCGGAGGTAGTAACCTTCACATTACCGAATCATCGAAAGCAATGCTCGCGTGCGGCACGGCCACCAGGGAACTCACCTCCGGCGTCCATCCCGTACCATGCACCCCCGGTGATCCAAGCCCAATTTGGATGGGTACACGGATCGTTGATCCTTCGATGATAAGAGGCCCAGTCCCAAGACTTTTGTCACCGCGAAAAGGCGCGCTGCTCAACGCTCATCCCACGTTTCGATGGACCCCCGTCGCCAGTGTGGCCCATTACTCGATCGTCGTACGCGGAGGCAACGTCGACTGGAGCGCTATCGTCAAGTCCACCGAGATCGTGTATCCGAACAACGCCCCGCCACTCGTGCCCGGGCCTGCGTACAAAGTAACGATTTTCGCGGCCAGAGGGGGCAGCTCCGATGATGAAGGTGTGACGGGTTTGGAGTTTAGGATACTGAGTGCCCCGGATGCCGAAAAGGTAAAGGCGCGTGAAACGGAGATCAAGAACCTGAACCTCGAGGCGGCATCTAAGCAACTCCTGATTGCTTACCTGTATGCGAGTTATGACCTGATCGCCGAAGCCATTACGGTCTTGAAGGACGCATCCGCCGCCGATCAGGAATCATCTCGCGCGCTCGCCGAGTTGTATATCAAGAGCTTGCTGCTCGATAAGGCGGAAGAACAGTACTCGAAGGTTGTTGAGATGGCAACCGAAGACACACCAGGGCGCGCGGCTGCTTACGACAGGCTGGGACAAATCTATGAAGCGTCGCATAAGAAGGACCAGGCAATGCAGAAATACCAGAACGCAATCAAGCTTTATGTGGATCTGGAGGATTGGAATAAGGTGAGTGAATTCGCGATAAAGCTCTCGAAATTGCAGAAGCCTTAAGCCTCGCCGTTTACTCCCGGGTCACTGTTGATCGCAATTCGCGATAGAGCTGCTGCTCGTGTACGAAAGTTATCCTCCTCCTTCTCGAACGAAGCTCTAGCCGGGGGTGTGATTAATACAGTGGGACTTGGTGTCTTGATTCACTGCTGATTTGCGCTGCCTTCGGTCCGCAGATGGCCGCTGATCTGAGAAAATCAGCGCACCGAAGGCTGCGTGAATCAGCGGTAAATTCGTTGTGCGCGTCCCACTTCAATTACACCCGTACCCGGGCAAAATCACCTTAACTTTTGTCAAACTCGCGTAACGCAGGTTAGAATTAAACTTCAAAGATGGACCTTTCCGTTACTCTTTGAAAGTCTTTCATATACCTTTGAGGAGCCGTGGATGATCGAGAGCCTACTGAATCGCAAGATTGAAAAACGACCGGTAAGAGTTCAACTAGAAGGCCGCGTTCTCTTTCTTGCCGAAGACCCCGCGCTCGTAAAAACGCAACTTGCCGGCGATGACCTGGACACAAACAATATCCCGGCGCTTCGCAATGACATTTCTACAGATGAGATAACTCCGGCATACATCTGCTATCACTTTGACGAGACTCTGGGTGAGTTCGTGTATCTCGGTCTGAAGTGCGGCGACGAATTTCCGATCAAGCGGGGCGACGTCAAGAAGGGCGGGTTTGTCGTTTCAGTCTCAGGCAAACGACGAGGCAAGGGATCGAGCCGCGAACAGTCCCCGTACGCCGAGCTTGCGGCGGGCATCAGGCTCGCGATTGCAGAGAACATCGAACGCATCTACAAACAGAATTGCCAGAACCTCGGTCTGCTCACTTCAACCAATTTTGATTTGATCAGTCGTGTTGCGCGCGGGGAAGAAATTCCGCTCGAAGAGTTCACGCGTGGCGAAGACGAAATAACCCGGCAAATAATCGAGTACGGCGGGCTGTTCCCTTTCAACGTAGCGCGGCTCCAGGGCAAGAGTTCGATCCCACCGATCACTACCTCCAAACGGCCGATGACCCTTGCGGAAAAAATATTCGCGCGTCATTTCGTCACCGATCTCTCGAAAGATCAACTCGGGCTGCCCGCAGTCAAACCGGGCGATACCGGATTCGTTCGAACCGATATTCGATTCAGCCACGAATACGTCACGCCGATGGCCGCGATCTTCTACGAACAACTCGTAGGCGACGAGCCGATCAATGATCCCTCGTCTGTCTACTTCTTCCAGGATCATCTGACTTTTCTTGATGACGTGATGCCGCCCGAGCGAAAGGCCATGGGGTTGCTCGATCTGGCGCATCAACTCGTGAGCAAACAGGAAGACTTCGCGCGCAAACAAGGCATTCGGCTTCACGGCAAGCAACGCGATCGCAAAGGCTCGGAGGCGATTTGTCACAGCTTGATCCTGCAGGACTACGCGTTGCCCGGCCAGATCATCATCGGCTCCGATTCGCACACGCCGCACGCCGGCGCTGTCGGAGCCATCGCGTTCGGCGTCGGCACGACCGACATATTCAATTCGTGGATCACCAAAGACGTTCGCGTATGCGTGCCCGAACAGGTTCGCGTTCGAGTGAACGGCCGCAAGCCCGAAAACGTCACCGCCAAAGATTTCATGCTTGCGATTCTGCGCACCGAGTTCGTGCGTAACGGCGATGCGATCGGCAAGATCGTCGAATACACCGGCGAAGCCGTCGCCGATCTGAATATCGACGAGCGCGCGACGATGACTAACATGGCCGCCGAAGTCGGAGCGTTCACGGGAATCGTCGCCGCCGATGCAAAGACTGTCGAGTTCCTGGTCGCGCGCGGGCTTCCTCGCGTCGAGGCCGAACGCTTATGTGAAGGAATGACCAGCGACCCGAATGCTGAATACGCATTGACGATCGACATTGACGCCGATGAATTGAGACCGATGATCGCGACTCCGGGCGATCCGGGCAACGGCAAGTTCGTTGATGAATTATCAGAGTCGGTGAAGATCGATATTGCTTACGGAGGCTCGTGTACCGCCGGAAAGAAAGAAGATCTCGACATGTACGTTCGCGTCTTTCGCGAAGCGCTCGCACGGGGTCAACGCGTGCATTCGGATGTGCAGTGCTTTATTCAATTCGGCTCGGTCGAGGTTCGCGAGTATTGCGAAGAGCGCGGCTACATCGACGTCTTGCGTGATGTCGGCGCAAACATCATCGAGCCAAGTTGCGGCGCTTGCATAAACGCGGGGCCCGGCGTCAGCTCTTCGAAGGAGCAGGTTGTGATCAGCGCCCAGAATCGAAACTTCCCCGGTCGCAGCGGACCCGGGCAAATGTATCTTGCGTCGCCGTACACGGTCGCGGCTTCGGCGATCGCGGGCCACATAGTCGAGTATCAACCGGCGTCCGCGGCAACGATGAAGTGATTGCGGAATTCGGATTGCGGATTGCGGATTCCGAAGGCAACGACGACTCTTCCGCAATCCGCAATCCGCAATTGGAGGATGGATGGCCAGTCAACCGAAGATCGAAAAACATCACGGCCTCGATCGCGAGACGATGCTCGAGATCTTTCGTTTGATGTACCTCTCGCGTCGCGTCGATGACAAAGAACTTCAGCTCAAGGCGCAGAACAAAATCTTCTTTCAAATCTCAGGCGCGGGCCACGAAGCGATTCTCGTCGCCGCGGCGCTCGCGATGAAGCCGGGTCAGGATTGGTTCTATCCCTATTATCGCGACCGCGCGTTGTGTTTGGCGCTTGGCGTCAACGCGACCGAGATGTTGTTGCAAGCGACCGGCGCGGCTGCCGATCCAAGCTCCGGCGGGCGGCAGATGCCCAGTCACTGGGGCAACAAAAAACTCAACATCGTTTCGCAATCATCGCCAACGGGCACTCAGTTCCTGCAAGCCGTCGGCTGTGCCGAAGCCGCTTTTCGCGCCGAGTTGATCGGTGATGCGGAAAAGCTCATCGAAGGCTACGCGCGCGACGCAATCGTTTATGTCTCAGCCGGCGACGGCACTACCAGTGAGGGCGAGTTCTTCGAATCCTTGAACACCGCGTGCAATCTGAAGCTGCCCGTGCTGTACATGATCGAAGACAACGGCTACGCGATCTCGGTGCCGGTCGAAGTGCAAACAGCAGGCGCCAGCATTTCAAAACTTGTCAGCGGATTTCCGAATCTGTTTATCGAAGAAGTCGACGGATGCGATCCGCTTGCAAGCTACGAAACCGTTCAGCGAGCCGTGGCTTATTGCCGCGAGCGGCGCGGGCCGGCTCTGATTCACGCGCACGTGATTCGCCCGTACTCGCATTCGCAATCCGACGATGAAAAACAATATCGCGCCGCGGCCGAGCTTCAGGAGGAGACGCGACTCGATCCGATACGCGCGTTCCCTGAGTTCCTGATCGCCGAGGGATTCGCAAACGCGGACGACATCAAACGAATATCGGACGCAGTCGATGAAGAAGTGAGACGCGCGGCGGATGAAGCAATCGCCTCACCGCAACCCGCGAAAGAAACGGCCAAACTGTATCTCTACTCACCCGATGTCGATCCGTCGTCCCGCGCATTCGACACCGAGGAGACCGCAACCACTTCATCTTCAACCGAGCAGGACGTTCGCGCTCCGAAGACGATGCTCGACCTGATCAACGCGTGTCTTCACGACGAGATGGCGCGCGACGAGCGCATACTCGTGTTCGGCGAAGACGTCGCCGATTGCAGCCGCGAGCA
>Ga0070705_100000014_pt1 | contig 94384 bp, 85 predicted proteins | sample KBSK5253metaG_FD_65455 | JGI IMG/M metagenome (GOLD analysis project Ga0070705, IMG submission 65455) | Corn, switchgrass and miscanthus rhizosphere microbial communities from Kellogg Biological Station, Michigan, USA - KBS K5-25-3 metaG | ecosystem: Host-associated > Plants > Roots >... | reverse complement strand
AATGCTTGCCGGCGAATGCCCCTTCACTGGCCCAGCCGCGGAGGTTATGCTCTGCCACCTCATAACTCCGCCGCCTCCGCTAAGACAGAAGCGCCGCAAAGTCCCCAAAAAAATGGCGGCCGTAGTGATGTCGGCCCTTGCAAAGAACCCGGCCGAACGCCCGGCGACGGCGGCAGGTTTCGCAAGCGCGTTGCGCGCAAGCTCAGAAGGAACCGGCGCGTTGATGCGCCGAGCTTTCGGTTTGTATGTCGAGCACTTTCCCAAGTTCTTTCGAGTCACATTCCTGATGTACCTTCCGCTGATCGCCCTCCAAGCCGCGCTCCTGATAAACGGCTCGATGGGAACAACAAAAACACAGATCGCCGGCGGCAACGGGGTGACCGTCACTACGTCTGCCGCCAGCATAATGGAGATGTGTCTTGGGCTGATCACCTTTGTGGTCAACTTTTTGATCAACGCCATCATAGCCGGCGTTACGATACGATTGGTGACTCAGATTTTCCTGTCGCCGCTACGGCCGCTCTCTGTGCGCGTCGCGTACAAGGCCGTGAGAAAGCGATTGAAGCCACTGTTGACTACGCTCTTTCGCGCGGCCATCAAGGGGTTTATCGGGCTGTTTCTCTTGATCGTCCCGGGCATCATAATTTTCATCAACAATTCGCTGGCGGCTCCGGTGGTGATGATGGAAGGACTGCGGGGAAAAGCGGCGTTGAAGCGATCGAAGACACTGGTCAAGCGAGCGCGGCGAACCGTAATCGTGATCCTGTTTATTCAATGGCTGATTCCAACCATTATCGCTTCGGCTGCGGCCGCCTTCATTGCGGTCACACTAAAGATGTCCAGCGCCGAGCACGCCCGGTTGTTAACCGCTCGCATTACCGGAATGATGACTGCCGCGCTCAATATGTTTTTCGTTCCGTTCATTGCAACGCTAACCGCGCTGCTTTATTTGAAGACTCGTCAGATCGGCGGCGAAACTCTGAAGGAAGCGCTCAGCGAGTTTGAAGAAGAAGACGTCCCGCGCACTAAATGGCAAATGCGAATGCGTGAACGGCTGCAAACCACTAGCAAGGCGTAACGCGAATTGCGCGAGGAGAAATCACCCTGACTCCACCATCCGGCGCATTCGAACCTGAATCCATCTCGCAATCAGCAAACGCGAATCCCGGACAACTCGCCCGTAAGCTAGGTCTGTTCGATGGAACGATGCTGGTGATGGGCGGGATCATCGGCTCGGGCATTTTCATGAATCCGCACGTTGTGGCGGAAGTCGTTCACACTCCGGAATTGATTCTCGGCGCGTGGGCGGCCGGAGGACTGATTGCGCTTGCGGGTGCGTTTATCTACGCCGAGCTTGCCGCGCTGCGGCCTCAGGTCGGCGGACAGTACGCATACATTCGCGAAGCGTTTCACCCGATGGCCGCTTTTATCTATGGATGGACTTTGCTGCTGGTTGTGCAAAGCGGAGGGATGGCCGCGGTCGCGGTGACATTCGCTCGATACTTCTTGGATCTGACGCACGTTGGCTTGCCTGATTGGATTATCGCCGCGATTGCGCTTGCGGCGCTCACGATCGTCAACTGTCTCGGCGTGCGCGCAGGCAGCGCGGTTCAAAGCGTGCTGATGGTGTTGAAGATTTTGGCGATCGTTGCGTTGATCGGCTTCGGCCTGACTGTGAATTCGCGACAGGCGCAAGCTTCGATTGAAACAGCGCGGCGCTTTGATCTCGGATTGCTGACTGCGTTTGGCGCGGCGATGGTCCCGGTGTTGTTTGCTTTTGGCGGATGGCAAACGGCGAGCTTCGTGGCCGGCGAGATGCGCGAGCCTCGAAAGAATCTGCCGCGTGCTTTGTTGATCGGAGTCGTAGGGGTAATCATTCTGTATCTCGCGGTCAACTTTGTTTGCATACACGCGCTTGGCACTGAAGGCCTCGCAGCTTCGAAGACTCCGGCGTCTGAAGTCATGTGGCTGGCGCTTGGCGACCGCGGCCGGCGCCTCATCGCGATCGGCATCGCTATTTCGACGCTTGGGTTCTTGAGCCAGGGGATGCTCACCGCGCCGCGAGTTTATTTCGCGATGGCCGATGACGGAGTGTTCTTCAAGAAAGTCGCGACGCTTCATCCGCGAAGCCGCGTGCCCGCGGTTGCAATCGTCTTGCAAGGTGCGCTTGCGATTATCATCGCGATGTCCGGCAGGTACGACCAAATTTTGAATTATGTAGTCTCGGTTGATTCGATTTTCTTTGGACTCACAGCCGCGTGTTTGTTTGCGCTTCGGAAGAGCAGCGCGAGCGAATCGGCGGGCTTCGCGAGGAGAGTCAATCCTATAGTCATTTTGTTGTTCATCATCGCGGAATGGCTTGTTGCCGCGAGCGCGATCTACAAGGACCCGAGGAACAGCCTGATCGGCGTGGCGATACTTGTCGCCGGGATTCCCGTCTACTATTTTTGGAAAGCGAGAGACAAGCGTGAATAACTCAAGACGCGTGAACGCGTCCCTGTACATCGAGTGGGCCAAGCTGCATTCGCAGGCCAAGTTCAATCTGGCAACGAGCGGCGTCGTTCCGTATTCCATCGCGGACTTGCCGGTGACAATCGAAGACATCGAGTTGAGCGGGACGAGCTTGTACGGATACGAACCGCTTCAACAGGCGCTCGCGCGCAAGTGCCGAGTCGAGTCCGACAACATCGTCGCGGCGATAGGAACTTCGATGGCGAACTACATCGCGATGGCTGCGGTCCTTGTACAGGGCGACGACGTCGTGATCGAGAGCCCGGCTTACGATCCGCTGATCGGCATCGCCAGATTCCTCGGTGCAAACGTGAAGCGATTCGAGCGCCGAATGGATCACGGTTTTCGCGTAGACCCCGGCAGCGTTGCCGGCGCGGTAACTAAAAGCACCCGATTGATCGTGCTCACCAATCTGCACAATCCGACCGGCGCCTTGACTGACAACGACACTCTTTTGAAGGTCGGAGAAATCGCGCGCGGCGTGGGTGCGCGCGTGTTGGTTGATGAAGTCTATCTCGAAGCGCTGTTCGACGAAGCGCCGCTTTCATCGGTTCATCTCGGAACTGAATTCATCGCGACCGGCAGCTTGACGAAAGCATACGGCTTGAGCGGGATCAGATGTGGATGGATACTCGCCGAGCCCTCCCTGGCGAGAACAATGTGGCGGCTGAATGATTTGTTCGGCAACATTCCCGCGCATCCAGCCGAGCGCTTGAGCGTGATCGCTCTGGCGAATCTCGACCGCATCAGCGCGCGCGCTCAAGCTCTGCTGAAAAAGAATCGAGTGTTGATCGATCAGTTTCTGGATTCGCGCGACGATCTCGAAGTCGTCAGGCCGCGATTCGGAACTGTAGTCGCGCCGAAGGTGATGCGCGGAAGCGTGGAGCAGCTTTGCAAATTGCTACGCGAGAAGTACGAAACGTCAGTGGCGCCGGGCCGGTACTTCGATATGCCCGCTCACATTCGCGTGGGTTTCGGCTGCGATTCGGAGATGCTTGCGGGCGGACTCGAGCGGCTGGGTGCGGCTCTGGACGAGTTGTGATTGAAGGCGCGCTACGCGCAATAGTAAGTCATTCGGCGGCCGCTGCAAGCGCTGACTCATAGCAACCGGCGAGTTCAGCTTCCGCGGTCACACAGATGCCAAGGTCGCGAAGCAATCCATCATCAAGCTTGTAAATCCAACCGTGGACCGCGAGGGATTGCCCTCGCGCCCACGCTTCGCGCACGACGGTTGTCTGGCTGACATTGACCACTTGCTCAATCACGTTCAACTCGCACAGTCGATCGTGACGTTGCGCTTCGTGAGGCAGGCGGGCGAGGTCAGTGTGATGCTTGGCGCCGACATCCTGGACGTGACGTAACCAATTATCGATCAATCCGAGTTTCTCGTCGCGCAAGGCAGACAGGACGCCGCCACAGCCGTAATGGCCGCACACGATGATGTGTTTCACGTGCAGAACCTCAACGGCGAATTGAATGGCCGACAGGCAGTTGAGATCGGTATGCACCACCATGTTGGCGACATTGCGATGAACGAACATCTCGCCCGGAACCAAACCGACGATTTGGTTTGCAGGCACGCGACTGTCTGAACATCCGATCCACAAGTATTCAGGCGCTTGCTGGCGCGACAGTCGTGAGAAGAAGCCGGGCTCGCGACGGGTCATCTCCGCTGCCCACTCACGATTGTTCTCGAACAGTTGATTAAGAACTCGCATCAAGATCCTCGTTATTGGAGTCCGCCGGATCTGGCATCGAGCTGTAGCAGATCCCACAGGTTACCGTACAAGTCTTCAAAGACCGCGACCATACCGTAGTCCTCTTTCCTGGGTTCTCTCACAAACTTGATACCCAAAGAAACCATATCGTTGTAATCCCGCCAAAAATCATCAGTGTTGAGGAATAGGAATACTCGCCCACCTGTCTGATTGCCGACAAACGGTTCCTGTTCGGGTTTTGAAGCTCGGGCAAGTAACAAGGTGGTTCCAATTGATCCCGGAGGAGCAATCACCACCCAACGCTTATCCTGCTCAGGTTGATACGTGTCTTCGACAAGTGTGAAACGAAGCTTCTTCGTGTAAAACTCCAGTGCTTCATCGTAGTCCCGAACGACCAACGCAATATGGACAATTGATTGTCTCATTTCTATCAGCCGCGTCACTTTGTCGACGGTGTTGCCGCGTCGGCCGCCGGTCTTTGCCGGCGTATCGAATAGAGTCGATGCTCCGTCCGTATCAGCAAGCGCTCACCAACAAGCGCCGGCGACGCGAGCGCCATATCGTCCAGATCATTCACGTGCAGCAACTGAAAATTCTCGCCCGTCGCAATCACGAAAGTCTGGCCCTCCTCGCTCAGGCAGAACAGCTTGTCATTGTAAATCCAGGGAGAAGTTGTGAAAGCCGACGCTGCCGGCTCGATCCGCGTCTTGTAGGTCATCGTTCCAGTCTTTGCATCATAGCGGCTCAGGATTCCCGTCTCGGTTAGCACGTACACGCCGCCCTGGTAGGCCACGGGTGACGGCAGATAAGTCCCGGCGCGCGCCTGCGACCAAACGATGTGCGCGTTCGAGCTTTCATCTTTTTCGAGCGAAATATCTCCCGCCGCGCCGGGCCGGATCGCGAACAATGACCTTCCGCGCCCGGCGTCGATATACAGCAGTCCCTCGTAAGCGAATGGCATAGGGATCGGCGTCGCCGCCATTCCCGACAAGCGCCACAATTCCTTACCCGCGAGATCGTAACTAATCGCCTCCCCCGGCCCGATGGTAACAACTTCGGTGCGCAGCGCGTGCCGCCAGACAAAAGGCGTGGCCCAACCGGATCGCTGCACGGGTTGGCCCTTGCCGCCGATGTCGCGATTAGTGCGCCAGACCTGCTTCCCCGTCTTTTTGTCGAAGGCCGCGATGTACTGCTGCTTCTCGTTGTCATTCACGATCACCAGCAGGTTCCCGGCGAGCGCTGGCGAACTACCCGTACCGAAGTCGAGATAGATGGGATTCGCTTCGAGCGGTGTATTCCACGCCGGCTTCCCGTTCAAATCGAATGCCCACAGTCCCAGATTCGCAATGTACACGTAAACGAACTTCCCGTCAGTGACGGGACTCTCCGAGACAAAGCTGTTCTTGCGATGACGACCGCCCGGCGGCTGTCCCTTGTAGAATTCCTTCTGCCATTCGACCTTGCCGCTCGTCAGATTCAGGCAATAGAGAAAATAGTGGAGCTTCACTTCTTTCGGCAGTTCGATGTCCCGTGCGGTAACGCGCTCGAGGATCTGGTCCATCGACAGTCCCTGCTTTTGCAGTTCAGCGACGTACTCGTTGCTGTACTCGGTTCCGATCTGCGGCGGCTTCGACTTGCCTTCTGTCGTGGCGGTGGTGAGTAACACCTTGCCGCCCGTCACGATTGGCGAAGACCATCCGCGCCCTGGGATCTCCAGCGACCACTCGACGTTTTCAGTCTTCGACCAGCGATCGGCCAGCCGCGCATGCGCTCCAACTGGATTTGAGTCCGGCCCACGGAACTGAGGCCAGGTGATTTCCTGAGCGTGAATAGTGAGCGACCCCAGGAACAAAGCGCACGCGAGACCCGCGATGCGGAAGAGAATGTAAAGGTCAGTAACGTTGCGGACACTTTTTGGTTCGGGGCGAAGTGTATTCATCATCTTTCGTACTTGGCTACTCCTGTCTAACTGAAGCTCGCTCGGAATTCCGCCATTCCAAGCACAACACCGTCACAAACGGATACTGGATAATAGCTGATAGAGCGAATGGAGTTGTAATGGATTTAGGAATCAATGCTGGAAAAGTGGATAGCTCACGCTCCGGGCCTAGCGATTCTAGTCGAACGCAGCAGCGCCACGCGCAGATTTATTCATTGCAGCCTTACCACTGGCCGGTAGCTGACAAAACGATGCCGCAAGCCTTGCGTCAGTGCTGTGCCGCGAAAAGGGCCACAGGAATCATCTGTGAAACGAAGAGCAAGCTAAAGCTTGGACTCTGAACTCCGGACGCTGTGCATTCAAAGACCGGTCCTTCGCTCCAGCTCTTCCGGATACCTGGCTCCTTGCACTTCGATCTGTGATGCTGCGTCATCAATCTCACGCAGATCGCCGGAGGTAAGCTCAACTGAGACTGCTCCGATGTTCTCTTCAAGTCGATGCAGTTTAGTCGTGCCGGGGATCGGAACAATCCATCGCTTTTGTGCCAGCAGCCAAGCGAGTGCTAACTGAGCCGGTGTTGCGTTCTTGCGCTCTCCCATCGATTTCAGCAGATCAACCAGCGCTTGATTCGCTTTTTGAGCCTCGGGCGTAAAGCGAGGGACGATGTTGCGAAAATCGGAACTGTCGAACGTAGTGTTTTCATCGATCTTCCCGGTGAGGAAACCTTTGCCGAGAGGACTGAATGGCACGAAGCCGATGCCGAGTTCCTCGAGCGCCGGTAGCATTTCCTCTTCGGGCTTTCTCCACCAGAGTGAGTATTCGCTCTGGAGCGCAGCGACCGGCTGGACTGCGTGTGCGCGGCGGACCGTTGGCACGCCTGCTTCAGAGAGCCCGAAGTGCTTTACTTTGCCTTGCTCAATCAGGTCTTTCACTGCTCCCGCGACGTCTTCGATTGGCACTGCCGGATCGACGCGATGTTGATAAAACAAGTCGATGCGATCGGTCTTGAGTCGTTTGAGCGACGCATCGGCGACCTCCTTGATGTGTTCCGGCCGGCTATCCGTGCCGCTCTGTCCGCCCTTGCCGTCAAACTTGAAACCAAATTTCGTCGCAATCACAACCTGATCGCGTAACGGAGCGAGCGCTTCGCCTAAGAGTTCTTCGTTCGTGAACGGGCCGTACGCTTCGGCAGTGTCGAAGAAGGTTATGCCTCGCTCAACCGCCGCTCGAATCAGTGAGATCATTTCCTGCTTGTCGCCGGCGGGGCCGTAGCCATAGCTCATGCCCATGCATCCGAGCCCGAGGGCTGAGACTTCCAGGTTGCTTTTCCCAAGTTTGCGCAACTGCATTGTGCTCTCCTTTCGATTACTCAGATTTTAGAGAAGCCATATCGATGGAGAACCGGTACTTCACATCGGATTTGAGCAGTCTCTCGTAGGCTTCGTTGGTTTTTTGGATGGGGATGACTTCGACGTCGGCGGTGATGTTGTGTTCGCCGCAAAAATTGAGCATCTCCTGGGTCTCGGCGATACCGCCTATGTTAGATCCGGACAGACTACGGTTGCGCATGATCAGTGAGAACGCCGAAACGGCGCGAGGCTTTGGCGGCGCACCTACAAGGGTGAGGTTGCCGAGCCTTCGTTTTGTTTTGTCGCGCAAGGCAGCAAGCGGGCACTGTTGGGCGAGGAAGTGTTCCGCTACGATCCGGGACATTACATGATCTACAGGGTCGACTTACCTCTCGTCTTCCAGGTTGAAGAGGCATCGGAAGAACAACCTTATCTGGGTTTTAGGTTGGATCTGGAACCTGCTCTCGTTGCATCCGTCATAATGGAATCGGGCATCCGCATCAAGAAGGGTGACGCGAGAACAAAGGCGATGGCCGTCGGTTCGGTTGACGCCGATCTGCTCGACGTGGTGGTCAGACTGGTCCGGCTCGTCGAAACTCCCGGCGAGCACAAGGTACTTGCTCCGCTAATCATACGAGAGATTACTTACCGGCTTTTGATCGGAGGCCAGGGCGCACGCCTGAGCCACATTCTAGCGTCGGGCGGAGACACCCGCCGCATTTCGAAGGCGATTGGCCACCTGCGAGAGCATTTTGACGAGCAGTTGAAGATGGAAGAGATCGCGCGCGAACTTGGAATGAGCGTGTCCGGCTTTCATCATCACTTCAAGTCTGTGACATCGATGAGCGCCCTGCAATTTCAAAAGCACCTCCGTCTTGCAGGAAGCACGACGCCTGATGCTAGGTGAAGATATGGATGCCGCGAGCGCGGGGTTCCGCGTTGGCTACGAGGACCCATCACATTTCAGCCGCGAGTATAAGAGGCATTTCGGGGCGCCACCACAGGGCGATATCGCAAGCCTCAGGCGCCACCTTGAAGCATGACAATTGAAGACTTGAGAGCCGGCCTTCGTATTGTTCGCCGCTCACTTTCAAGCCAATCGACGGTCTTGCCGTCGAGCTCTCCACGATTGCGATGTGCGTCATCGCGTAGTTGAAGTAGCGATGTGCCAATGCTTCTTACGAGGCGGGCAACGGACTACATAGAAATAACGAATCTTATTGCCGGAAAGTCTCGCACAGAAGCCTTGTCAAGCGGAAGCCTGGGAGTTCTGGATGGCAGTGTCCGCATCGCTTTCTTCCCGCGCGGCTCGGATCAGTTCCTGCAATACCTGAATCGCGCCGCTGATTCTCAGACAGGTTTCGCGAACAAAGACTTGCTCGGTTTCGAGTTCTCTCAACCGCTTCTGGCCGGTTTCAAGCTCTCGCTGAAGTTCCTCGAGTCGTTCTTCCATTTGATTTTGCATTTGGTTTTGCATATGGCTCCTTTGTTCCTGGGGAATCTTGCGGCTATTGAAGCGTTACGAGCACCGGTATTTTCCCTTTTCCATTTTTCAATGAACCAAGGGCCTTCCCGATGATCGCGCCGGTGGCTTTGGTGGGGTCGAGGACTTTTTGCGCGTGGCCTTTTGTGGGGCTGGTAGTGAGCAGGTCTCCGGCTTTGATCGATGCAATGTCAGCATCAACCTTGCACTGTCCGAATGTGCCCAGTGTGACCATCCAGCCGGTTTGTCCTGGCTCGACCCTGGTGCGGTCCATCGCGGCCAACTGTTCAGCGGTGAATGGCTCTGCGTGAAATGTCTTAGACTTGTTCTGCGTTTTGGCAGCAGTTTCTTTCTTGGGTTTTCCCGTCTTCGCCTCATTAATCGGCCCCTTAACACGCTCTGACTCGATGCGCGCAAAGACTTTGAACACAACTCCACAGACACGGGTGTCGTATGCCCGTTGGGTAAGGTCGATCTCGGGAACGGGGATATTGTTATTCGGTTCATGAAAGAGCGAGGTTTGATTCTCTTCGATAACAACCACATCCCCTTCTTCAACTGGTTCCATCAGGGCGTTCACAAACTCGTCCATCAAGAAACGACCCTTTGCTCCGCCTAAGATGCTTCCGGTGATAGTTATGTCACCGTTAACCAACAATCCACTTGATGATACCGATACGTTGTCCGGGCCAGTTGTACCATCCGTGCCTCCGACGGAGAGTTGTATTCGGTTGGAACTCCAGACCTGCACACGGTCAGTCCATCGATTGATCTGCCCTTTCTGACCATTTACGTTGTCGAGTTGAATTCGGCCCTGTCCGCCTGAGACGCCTGCGCCAATGTGAAGACCAGGAACAGCAGGGCTGGGTGTTCCAATGCCAACGGTACCGTTCGAGATAGTCATTCTCTCCGCCCCGGCTTGCTTAAATCCAATCGTATCGTCGGGATTGTCCCCAATACCGATCAGCAGCTTTGTTACCTCTCCGGTGGGAAGGGGTGTCACCCCAATTCCCACGCCGGGTCCTGCCACTGCTGCCCTCGCTGCCGGTCCCCCTATTTGGTCAACTGGCAAACTGATCGGACCGACAACGAAGTATCGGATGAATGCTTCGTCACCCCCGTCTCCGTCTGGAACGGACGGAAACTGAATGCCGGCTTGAGCGCTGCTTCCTACTGCGGGCATGATCGCTCCGCCCGCGACTTGCAACTTCGCCGCCGGTTGCGTCACTCCGCCGGTTCCAATGCCCACGTTTCCTGAAGAGCTTATGACCAGGTCTTCACTGACGCTGGCCGGAGTCTTGATTGTGCCTCCTGTCCACCTCCCAAGTCTGACGGGAAAGCCCAGCGTTGAATCGCCGATCAGCATCATTTCCTTGCCAGGATACTTCATTAGCCCCGTTCTTTTTCGCCCCCCCTCATCGATAATCAACCCCTGATTCTCACCGTTGGTGACAATGGTACCAGCCTCAACATGCAGCTTTTCGGTTGGGGCTGTGACGCCGATGCCCATGTTGCCCAAACGATCAATGGCCACATTTTCCGTTCCGTCACCTGTACCGAACGTTATGCGACCGCCGGTTTTTCCACCTCCCCGATAGAAGTTAATCGCATTGTTAAGCAAGCCGTAAAAGCGATGCTCAAGTGCGAAGGATTTTGCATCCGCTGGCTGGGTGTTATATGCCTTCACACCCAGGTACGTTCCTACGTCAGTAGTTCCGTCAGTATTCCCCTCGATCAAACGAGCCAGGATTGATTTCGTAATATTCAGAGACGTATCGGCTACGTCCAACCTCGCTTTTGGGTCGGTCGTTCCGACGCCAACGTTCCCGGTGCCAGCGATAAACATAAGAGATGAGATCGCGGTCCCGTCATTCGTATTCAAAAACGCGAAGCCCCCAGGCGCCGGTCCCGAGCCTCGATGATTGATGAAGTCAGTTTCGCCGATGCCATTAGTCCGATTCCACGAGATGTGCGCGCCTTGAACGTTTGGAATAGTCTGACTTGTGCTGCCGCCCACGTGGATAAGGCCCGTTGCGATGTCGAGGCTTGACTGCGGATTTGTCGTCCCGATTCCGAACTTGCCGCCCACGCTGGCATTGCCGGTCACATTGGCTGTCCCTGCAACCGACAGAGCGCCGGTTACACTCGCGCCGCCAGTTACGGACAACGCTCCGGTAACGCTCAAGCTTCCGGCCAGTGAGACCGTGTTGGCGGCGCTCGCGCTCAAAGAGGGCCACTGAGCTTCCGGCGAATTTGGAATTGAGAGCTTGAGTGTGCGCGTGACAAGGGTACCTGCCGGGTCAGTCACGCTTGCCGCGCGGCTTCTTATCGATGAATCAAAGGTGACATCGTTGGTCAGATTGTTCCCGCTTGCGAGCTTGACGGCGCCGTCTGGCACTGATGCCACCCAATCCAATTCGGGGCGCACCGTCTTACGGGTGGGCGTATTCGCGGGGCCGGTGCCGGTATATGGATCCGTATCGACCTCAACCCATTTGATGATAAGAAACCCCGGGCCCAGCGGTCTCTGGTTAAGGTCGAGTTCGGGGGGCTTTGCGGTGGCATCGACGACTATCTCGCGGCCCTCGCCATCGATGGCAACTCCGGGTTGCACCGTCAGAATCTTCGTCCCTGCCTTCTTCGCGACATCGAGTCCGGTCATCACTCCCGCGGTATGAAGCAGAGAATTGTGCAGCCGCCGCAGCCGCACGTGGTATCCCTGCTCATCCTGGAAGTCGCCCTGCACCAGAAGCTGACCGGTAAAGTATAGGGGTCTTTTTAGCTCAGCCATTAGCCGCTCCTTTCATGCACTCTTTGTTACCGTACCCAGCAGCGTGTCAATACCCACCCTCGAAACTCCGATCTCCATGCTCGGGAACTCCACCTTCAGGTCATAAAAAGTGTGAGCCGGTTTCTCGAGCTCGATCAAATCTTTCGCGATACTAATTGACTTCATGTCCGCCTTCGGTAAGACCAGGGTCACCTCGAAATAATGAGCCGGGCTCCCGCCGAGCCACGTCTCCTTTCCGATTATTGAGTTCTTTCCTATCCGAAAACCGCCGGCCGACGACTCTACAACCTGCGGCTCGCCGATCGTAAAGATCTTGAGAAGGTCTATCAGGTTTTGCTTTGTTCCTCTCCTGCTATAAAGGTGAATGATTTCTGAGATGAACTTGCGCTGCTGTGGGAGCTCCAGGTCCGCGCGCATCGTAAACGAGGTCCAGGCCGCAAGCCACGGGATGAAGTCGGCAGGCGCTTTCCGCGGCGCAAACAGAGCGGCGATTCCGGCTATCGTGGTCTCGATCGGCTGCAATTCAGCGGGCGGCTTACGCTCTATTGAATCAGATTCCAAAGGCTCGGCCGGTGACTGCAATCTGTCCCAACGTTTTCCGTCCGGCGGAGGAATCTCGAATGCGTCTTGCCCGCCGGTGAGCAGCTTCTCGAAAGCAAGCAGGAAATCGCCCAACAATCTATCTTCGTGATAGATCGCCGGTAAGTAATCAAGCAGACCGGCAGGAGTGTTGGGATTCTCATTAGGCATTGCCGGTCTAACCTCCTCCCGCATCCCTGGTGGGTAGCGGCGACATCAGCTTCAGCCTGGTGGCCGCTCGGTTGAATGCGACAAGTTCATCAGGAAAAAGCTCCACGCCCACCAACTCCACGGCAGAATTGCGCTGCAGCCGGTTCGAGGCGATGGTTGATTGAGGCGCGGGGTTTCTCGGGTCAAAGGTCACCAGCAACTCATCGGGTTCGGTATCTGTTTTTGTTACGAAATCGACCCCCGGCAACTTGTCCAGTAACTCATAGACTTCCGATACGTAGACGTTGCGCCCGAACGGCCACCCATTCGCGTCCACCGGATCAAAGAAAGCCGCGAGCGCCGCTTCCGCGTCCCGCCCGATAGTCTTGAGGGCATCAGGCTTCAGATGAAGCGTGAGCCGCACTGAAATCCCAACATACCTTGGTCCGACAACGTGCAGACGGGTTGTGAGGAGCCGCCTTGGCTCCAGGTAGTCTGTGATCGCCGTAATCAGATCCACGTAACGACTCTGCCAAGCCTCGTCAGTCAGGATGGACCCGTCGTCCTGCGGCGTTGGAACCGGAACGATTATTACAGACACATGACCCGGGGCGTCCACAACCTGGTTTCTTTGATCCGTGAGATTGCGCCGCGGCTCGCAACGGGCGCGCGCAACTCTCTTCGTGGGGTCTGGATGCTCCGCGAATTCGGCGAGCACCAGGTCTTCATAGTCTTTGGCGGTTACTGCGCGATACGGAGTTCTGAGGTGCGACACTACATCCTGTATTGCTTCCGTGAGCCCGACCTCGCGAGTTTTGGTATGACCGTCAACCGTCCAGCTCTCCTTTACAATTCCGGGCCGATCAGTAGCCTCGCGTGTCTTCACGCTGTCGATGAGTTGAAGAAAAGCGCACATGTTCGCGTCAGCCACCCGGTTCAGCCGATAGATCAGCATCTCGGTGAGATAAGCAAACAGCTCTACAAGCGTGATGCCCGGATCGGACGGATTGTGGTTCGTCCACTCCGGCGCATAATTCGGGATCAGCCCGCGCGCCTCTTCCACCAGGTCCGCGTACGTCCGGTCATCAAGATTTGGCAGCGTTATCGCCATAAGAACCCAAACAATCCATTAGCCCGAGTCACGGCTCATCAAAACGCAACGTGATGCTGTGCGCGCCGGAGTAGACAAGGAAGAGCCCCGCGGAATCCGGCGGCGCAAGGCCCGTACGATCGTCGCGTTCCTCTACGACAAGCAATCGAACATGATCCACGCCGGGAACGTCCTCTATCAACGCATAGAGATCTGACTTATGGGGCTTGCGGCCGAAGTCCCAACCGCGGCCGTCCAGTCCTCCGGTGAGCGGGTGCAGAAATCGAGTCAGCGCCTGGTCTACGGCCAGCTCGACTTCGCCTCCGGCCTCAAGAGAAGCGACGGCGATCTCCACATTGACGCTGACTCGAACATATTCCGGTCCCACAACTATCAAATCGGCCGCGATGGATTGCCGCACTGCGAAGAACTCACGTACTCGATTGATCATCTCGAGCCCGGGCATCGGTTTCGCTTCGGATGATCGCGGCACTACGATCAGGCTTACGATTCCGGCCTCGCGGTGAGAGCCTTCGGGGTCCGCCAACAGGTTGCAAAGCGGGACGCACTTCGCGCGGGCTACATCGGGTGAGGCGAGTTTGGCGACGTCCTGAAAGTCTTCGAAGGTGACCGCCCGCCCTCCGTGCCGAATTATCCGCGGGGCGTGATCGAGAAACGAATCGGTCTTTTCAGCGTCCGCGCCGCCGGTAGCGGCAATATGATTGGTGGCTTTCTCCACATACGGCACGGTCGTCTTTAGTTGGCTGATCGAACCCGCGGGCTTGTTTCCCGTCGCTCCCCCTCCGGTTTGGTAGGAGGCCAGCCTGATGCTTCCTGATCCCGGTGGCGGGATCAACCCGTTTTGCCCATCGCCGAACCGAATCTCGCCGGTGAGGTGTTCCATCACATAGTGACGGTCACGCGCGGCGGAACCGTAAAAGTCCGGAACTTCGCTCCATCGAACCCAAACTTGCCGCGATCCGCCCGCCCCTTCGCGCACAGGCGAGACGACATCATCACCTGCTTGCTTTCTTATCTGGTCCTGCTCGGCCGCCGAAGGCTGCTCCGGTTCGAGCACCTCCAACGTTGGACCTTGAAGGACCGGCGCTTGAATCGTTCGGAATTTCTGATTCTTGCTCCCGTCGCTGGAGCCCAACACCTCGTTTGTAATAGTCACGCGCTGGCTTGCCATGGTTGTGTTAAGCAGGAGGCGATGCAATAGAGGCTCAAAGGGGTAGTGGCCACTCTTCCAAACAGACCTGAGCCAAAATCGTTCGACCCCGAATTCCTCGCGAAGAGAAAAATCGGCCGGACCGAGGAATTCCGTCAGGCCCGGCCGTCCAAAATTCAGTGATTCGTCGCGGATGAGGAGCTTTGAATATCCTCCCGCGATCGAGTATCCCCACTCGAGTTGGACTCGCGCGTTCGCTGGCTGTGTCTCGCCAACCAGTGTTTCAAAGACTGCGGCATATTGAATCTGTCGATCGGGAAGCACGCTGAAAGTGAGATATCCGCGATCGCTGATACCCGCCGGCGCAGAGTCGGGAATCGTTACCGTAACCATCAGCCCTTTGGAACGTGGCTCAGAGGCTCTAAACCTGGCGGTGGGGTCTGAACGAGCAGCCACTGTTGACGGATCGGGACCAAGCGCCAGCGTCGGTTCACTGAGAGACGTTACCCAGGCCGTTCCCGCAACTTCGCAATCGAACTCCAGCGCATCGAGATCGGGATTCGTTATCACGAAACTATGAACGACGGTGGCCCCTGGAGCGCCGGACATTCTGCTTCGAACGGGAGACACCGGAATCGGGTTCTCGCCGTACTTGTGCTCATCGAGCAAACTGAACATGCTGATCTTGCGATTCGGAAATGTCTGCCGCGTGGGCGGCAGCCTAAAGCCAATATAGAGACTCGGTGCCGCGTCCAGCGTCGGCGTGAACGGTTTGAACGATGCGGCGCCGGTGACGTTTTCGTACTTAAAATCGTTGTAGGTTAGGATGCCGCCCGGCTCCACGCCGGTTTTCGATAGAGTGTACTTTACCGCGATCGATTTGATCACCGGCGGCTGAAATGTCGCCAGCCTAAGTCTGAAGGAGTCAAGTGGCGGTGAAGTGCTCACCAGTTTGGCGGTATCGTTCTGTTGGAGAGTAACTGGTTCGAATAACTGCGCTTCATCGCCGTAGTTGCCGGAGGCGATCCGCGCGCGAATCCAGAAGCCTTCCACGCCGTTGATGGCCGTGACCTCAGGCGAGTTGGGGACCGTGAATTTGATCGCGCCATTGTTTTGCGTAAAGGACACTGTCCCATCCTCGACCGCGATATCCTGCCATTTGCCATTCCAAAGATCCCATTTCAGCAGAAGGTCGGTGCTTGGCCGGCCCGGTTTTGCAAGTTCAACATCCAGCGTCACCACCGATCCGGCTTCAGAGAATGCCTCATTCACCGAAAGGTACAGCGCATCACCAAGCCTGGGCTTGTCTCCGAAGGGCAAAAAATCTTTGGTGGTGTCGAGCAACACGGCATTCGCGAACGCGTGTTCGATGACCATGTCCGCCTGCGAAGAACTTGCAGTGATCTTTATCTCTGTTATCTCCGGCAGACTTTCCGCGCGCACCATCCCCATTCGCGGGTCAGCCGAAGAAGTGATTGGCGTAGTCAGCCGGCAACGGAGCCAGTAGTTCGTGATGCCCGCGACTTCGCTCAACAAAAACGGCGAGTGGATGGCGAGAGTCACGATTCCACCCGTCAGCGGAGACACACTCCCTCCGTTGCTTCGGCTTTGCACTGAGAAGGCTTGCACCGGTCCTGGCCTCGGCGGAGGACCAAGCGAGGCCCACCCAACTCCGTCCCACCGTTCCCAGAAGACTTCAAAAGGGTCCGGATCCGAAATGTTGCTTACAGTGATCGAAAGTCTCAGCGTCTTGAGGCCCCCATGGGTAAACAGAGTTTCGTGACCCAGAAAGAGAATGTGCTCGATATTTTGATTGCCGAGAAACATCGGAACGCCGCGTTCCATTGACGAATCGGCGATGACACTGTAATCGGCGAACTTATCCTGTTCCGGGCTGCGTGCAAAAACCGAAGTCAGTTGCGCGGCTGTTACGACCAGCTCGCGTTCGGTCTCGAAAACCACGGGCGCCTCTTCACCCTCCGCGGGCGCCGCCGCGACCTGCGTGCCTGCGGGTACGACTCCGTCAACCGCACTCCCCGCCGCTAGCGAGAAGGTGATCGGAGCGCGAGCCGGTTGGGGCGGCGACGGGGAAGCGCCGAGCAAGTCCACGAACGCGAGAAAGTTCTTCTCGGGCACCCGGTTGAGCCGTTCAATGATCAGCTCCGCGAAACGTCCGAAGATGCCGGCCAATGCCGCAGCCAGCCCTTGGGTTGCATCGACCTCGGGTGCGTAGTGCGACATCAACTTCTCGAGCTGCGAGACGATGTCGGGCCCGGTCCGCTGATCAATTGGTGGAGAGGACACCGCCACTAGAAGGGGCTCCTTTCAAGATAGAACGGATATACCAGGTTGAAGACGTTGTTGGTCGCGCGCACTTGATAATCGATGTTGATGAGCATGACTTCGCCTTCACCTTCGGCCGTTACCCGGATGTCGAGCACATCGACTCGCGGCTCGAACATCAACAATGCATGCCTGACTTCCTGTGCGACGCTGGCAGCCGTAGATGCCGAGTTGGGTTCGAAAACAAGGTCGTATATGCCGCAACCGAAATCAGGGCGCATCACGCGTTCGCCCTTCGCCGTCCCCAGAACGATCCAGATTGACTGGCGTACACTCTCTTCGTATCTGGCAGGCTTCAGCGCCCCCGCCTCGACTTCGAGCGGAACCGGCCAGCCAACCCCGAGAAAGGGCTTAGATCCCATGCGTCTCCTTCATCCGATGAACACTGTGCCGGCCGCAATGACTTTGCCCGAAGGCAAATCGGCCGGATCGTTGCACGTCATCGCAGTATCGCCGTTGCGCGCAGCCATCTTTCCGTTGATCTTAACGGTCGGGCTTCCCATCTTGATCGTCGCCTTGTTGGACGGCGGCTTTTGAAACGTAGTGCCCGGCGGCGTCGGTATGTGTGCCGGCGTGTTATCGGCCGTGCTGTCGACGGTCGCCGCGGGCATTCCCATGATCTTTACATCGCTGCTCAGCCCGCCGTTGACTATCCCCACGAAAGGATGGGGCAAGGGAGTTGGAACCGGAGGTCCGGATGATGGAACCATCACGATGTGCGTATCCGTTGCGACGACCTTGTCGCCTTGCTTAGCTGCCGGCTGGCCCATGATTGGTTCTCCGGGGATTCAATTAATATTCACCGCCTGACCCTTTATCTTCATCGTCGCTGAAGCTTCCACATCCAGACCCGCGCCGGATTTGATCTTGGTCCCGGCCGACGATTTCATCTCGATCTCTTTGGCTTCGAGTGTGATCTTCCCATTCTTCGCGGATAGCAGGATCTCTTTGTCGGCGGTAATCGTGATCTTGTTCTCAGATGAGTCGAAGACAATCCGGTTCTTCTTGCCTTTGTCGATGATCTCAATCTTCTCCTTGCCGTCTTCATCAGTGAGCCGGATAACGTGGCCGCTGCGCGATTTGATGACGCGGACATTGTTCTTTCCGTCGTCGTTTGTGGCCGGCGGAGCATCCTTGCCGTTCCACAGCGCTCCGAGGATATATGGGAATCTGGCGTCGCCGTGTTCGAAGGCAACCAAAACTTCGTCATCGACCTCGGGCAGGAAATAGAAGCCGCGATCCTTGCCCGCCATCGGGACCGCGGCCCGCGCCCAGAAGCTTTCATCCGCATCGCTGAGCCAGGGAAATTTCACCTTGACTCGGCCCATTCCATCGGGGTCCTGGTTGTTGGTTACGATTCCAACCACGACGCCGTGGATTCGCGCCACCTCGGTCTCGCGGTCTTCGTTGTTCACCAGAAGGTCAGTCAGGTTCACGAGGCGTTCCTCCGAACGGTGAAATGGGTGAGGTAGCCTTTGTTTGGGCTGTAGCGGTGAACCGCGGACGTGACGTAGTACTGACCTCCAAAGCGCTTGCCGATGCCGCCGATCTTGATCACCTTCCCCGCGCGCAAGTCGGTGCGTCCCAGACATACGCCGTCGCCTTCGATGAACTCCAGGGCAACTTCATTCAAGCGCGCCTTTGCTATCTGGTCGGCCTCAGCCTGGGTCATCACCGGCGTCGCGCTCATCAACCCGACCGCCGCCCCGAATGCGCCCTCAGCCTGCTTAGGGCCGCTTTTTTGCCCTCCCATCCTGGATACCTCGTCTCCGGTCTTTCCCGTTCCGACGATTTCCTTCTTTTCTTTCGGACTCCACCCTCGCACGTTCACTTCGGTAACTTGTCCCGCCGAAGTGAGCCGCGGGGAGAACTCGATCAAGTGGTCGGTGGGCGTTATTGTCAAGGCTTCGCTGCCGGCGTGAGCCGCCGGGCGAAAGAGCAACTTCTTGTCATCCACCATGACTTCGTATTGAATGCGCCGCGCTCGTTCCTGCAGAAACTCGATGTCGGTTTGATTGGCCTGGACGATGTATTCGTGAGTGACCTTGCTGTCTTCAGACTGACCGGTGAGGCCCGACTCGCTTGCAATCTGCGACGCAATATCGCTGTCTTTCTTCTTTACGAAGGTACGTGTCTTTCGGCCTCTCAGCAGGCGATGGCGGCGGTCATAGCCCCGCACCGTCATGACGGGGAGCCGGCAAAGGGCGAACTCGGGCTCCAGGGCGGTGATCTCGCCCTTGAATATGCTCTCGAGGTCGGACTCGTATCCCAGCCTCACTTCGACTGCCTTGCCCACCCCGAACGTGTCGTCGTCCAGCCAGGGGTTCGCTTCGTCCTGATCATCGGAGCCTGAAATCTCGAGCGCAAACATACTCGGCAACTCGACGCTCTCGTCAACCAAAATGCCGAAGATCAGCGCTTTTGTTTGCAAGGGCAGCGCCTTACCCGCTACGAGCACCTCGAAATCGGGGACCGATGGTTCTTCTAGATTGGCAATCGGCATGGGAAATTCTCACCCGATTTTTGGAATGTGTAGAGTCCGCCCGACCTGGATTGTCCGCGGGTTGTCCACGCCATTGGCGTCAGCGATCACTCGCCACAACGCCTGGTTCGAATACAGCTCTCCGGCAATGCTGCTCAGCGTATCGCCGCGTTTGACCACACGAGTAGTGAAGTCGGGATCCGTCTCCTTCAAGTCTGCCTTTTCATTAAGGGCTTCGGTGAAGGTTACGCCGACTTCGGCCCGTAAGGGATTGCCGGTGCCGCTGTCGAAAAAGGTAAACCTCTGCGCCAGATTCGTGAGGTTTCCCCTGAAGGGCAGGTCCGAAAGTCCTCTCGCGTCGGGATCTCCCCACGTAATCGTACAAGTCGGCGGCTTCGGCTTCTTCGCATTGCGGTCGATTCTCGTGAGCTTCACCAGATCATTGGTGAGAACGCGCACATCCTTGATTGTTTCGGGGCCCTTCCCTCGATCGACAGTTTCGGTGACGTCGAAGAAGAGGTCGAATGAGATGGTACGGCTCCCTCCACCTCCGAACACCTGCACGGGGGCGTTGAGCTTCCTATTGGTTCCCGCGCACTTCTTTCCGTTTTCCGAAGCCTCGGATTTTGGGTTACCCCATGTCACCGACTTCGAAGTTGAATAAGAAGCTGGATTGAACTGCACGGTTATTTCCTCACCCACCTCTGGCTTGATTTTTAATCTCGCTAGGCCCATCTTCCCGTCCCCCTTCGTTCGCGCTCTATCGCAAGTTTCTTGCGCAGCGCCCGGATTATGCTGTCTACGTCGACACCGCCGCCGCTTTCCGCTGCACTGTTTTCGGGTGGCGCGCTTGCCGAAACCGATGGCCCGGCGGATGGCGGCGATCCGGTCGAGCCTGATCCGTCCGACTGGCGGGCGACAAAGACGGTGCTGCTTCCGATGTGATCTGACACGAGGCTGCTTGCGGAAGACCCGCCGGCGTTCTTGCGCCAGACGAGACCCGGCTCGCTGCCGATTCGTGATGCCCTGCCCTCGGGCGCCACAATAGATTGACTGCTAAAACGCTCTTTCGAAGAAGGCGCCGCCGACTCCCTCGATGCCTCTGCATGCCGCTGGACCCGTGGAGAAGTAGTCCCCGGCTTCAATTTCAAAACCGGTAATGACGGAGACACCTTCAGTGACGAGGCCGGCGGTAATCCTCCATTGCCTTTGCCGGCTAACGTCGATTCCGCCGCCTGCCCACTCGCCGGTTGATGCGTTTGATCCTGAGTGATCGGAGCGCCCGCGCGTGGCGCAGCCGATTGCGTTTCTTCTCGAGTGTCGTTTTCGACGGCGTCGGTCTCTCGTAGTATGAGCGGCTCGGGTTTTTGAATGAGATCGCGAAAGACGTCTTCACTCAAGGGTCCCTGGACTTTGAACTGTGATTCTCCGCTGCGTGGTACGGCCGAGCCTTCGCCGGCGCCGAAAGTCTCACCCAACCTGGTGCCTTCCATCGCACCCGTCGCCGTTCGCCGAATCCGTTGTGTGGACGGTGCTTCTCTATTCTCAGAAGGCTTATCCAGCACCAGCGGCTCGGCGGTCCGAGAGATTTGTGGTTGATTCAGCGCCGCGGTGACCAGCTTCACAGCGCCGGAGCCGTCATCGATAACGGAACTCGAGGCGTCCTCTCTCGCTCTCTCGAAGGCTTTCGGGGATGGCTGATTGTCGATACCGAGGGGCGTGCTAAGTCTGGAGTCCTCGGCCGGCAATTCTATTAAGGCCGCGTCTCGATTCTCCCGGACGGCGAGTGCTGAGGTATCCCGCTTTAGAAGCACCATTTCTGCCGGCGCTTGTTGGCTTTGAGTTATCGTTTGTTGCTGAATGCTGGAGCGAGGCTCGGTGCCAGCCCGTGCCTCTGACTGTAGAGACCCGTCACCGGCGCCAATGTCCATTCCTTCGCGTCCAACCGGCGGCGTATTCTCGGGGCCGTCGATTCTGTAGTCCTCCTTCAGGAAAGCCAGCTCCGGTCGCGATTGACGTGTTTGTTCTAATCCTGACGCCTGCACGCTTGTGTGATATTCGCCACGCGCAGGAGTTTCACGCGGCTGTTGAGAGCCGTCAACCTCTCGCCGCGCATCGGCAGCATCGACGCCCGCTTCAGACTTAATGTTGGCGCTTGCTTCGCGCGCATCCAGGTTTCTCAAAGTCAACCGAGCAAGCGCTTTCGGCCCTTCGGCCAACGGGGAAGGCGCAGGCGTCCTTTGGACAAGCTTTGCCGCCGGGGAATCGCTCGTTGATGCAGCGGGATCGCCGGACCCTCGATCTCCTGTGACTATTTGCGGCTCGACATCGAAGTGGGCGGTGCTTTGTTCGCTGCCCGATTGTCCCTCTGCGCTCGTCACCGAGTCGCTTGAGCCAACAACAGCTCCTGGGTGAAACGAATCGATCACTGGAACAGGGCCGCTCCTCAAAGCAGCATATGGCGCCCGCCGGCTCACGCGATACTTCCCCTGAGCGGCGGGAGCGGAGTCCGCTGTGCGCATGCGCGGAACCGAGTCTTCCGCCTTTCGGAGAATGCGCTCGCTTTGCGGAGCAATGTTAGGAGGAAGCGGCGTGTATTCCGTGGACGGCAATGGCTGTCCCATCACAAGCGATTCACCTGGCGCTAAAGGCTTTTCACCTGTGCCGAACATGCCTTGAAGGCGCGTGAGCAAAGGCAACCGCTGCTGGATCCATGTTTCGGCCCGCCGGTATAGAACATTCGGGTGCTCGGTATCGACAACTCCCGCGCGGCCCGAAGCTCGATCAGCGAGACGCTCGGTGAAAAGACTGTTCATCGTGGACAGACGCAAATGGTCAGTCGGGTCGTTCATATCAGAGCAGCTCCGCGGCCAACCCGGCAGCCAGCGTGGCTTCCGAGCGGCTAAGCCTAAGCCCTTGATGCGCCAACTCGATGCTTTCGAACGCAACGTCGCCCGAATTGGCGCGCAGTTCGGGCCCGGTCCATTTAGTGGGGAACGCTTGCTTGAAGTCCCACCACAAGACTGGAATTCGCCTGCGATCCAACAAGTAGATCGTTCCGTTTTTGCGATTGACTTTGCCTTCGAGGACCTCCTTGTGCCAAAGCCACAAGCCATTGATCACAGTGAGTCCGTGTTTGAGCACCAGCGGCGGATATTTAGTTCGGCCCCTGAAGCGGTGGACGTATTCGTTTTGTCCGCCCTCCGCGTACTCGTGGACTTCGGTTTCAACCTGCAGGCCGCTGCATTCGGAAAAGCCGCCGGCAAGAATTCCTTCGATCTCGATGAAGAAGTTGAAGACCTGATACGGATCAACGCGGACGCCAAGCAGGTTGGAGGCCGCGGCAATGGCGATGTTTGGTCGCGTTGGCATCTCGATCTTCCTCCTTCTCAGGCAAGGCGGGGCTCGATATGGTCAGCCTTCTCGCTCGTTCAGCCGCTGGTTGATCTTTGCGATCTCACGTACCCAGGTCTGACGTTCGAGATGCTCCAACCCGAGAATCTGTTCGTGCGGCCAGTGAAAGTGAAACGCGACATACGCTACCTCTTCATAGAGCCGCTCTATGGGGTAGCGCCAGACCCCCCCAGACTGCTGATCTCCACTTCGAAGTTTTGCTCGCAGTGCGGGCACTGGGTGCGAACACGGTTGTGCCCGTTCTCGTTGATCCGGCGATAAAACTCCTGCAGGTATGCAAGGTCGGCCGCGAACAATCCTTCGATGGTCTTTGGGTTGATAAATTCCAGCGTCCCGAGTTTGATGGTCACGCGTGCAAGTAAAATGATCAGCAGGTAGCCGGGATTGCTCTGAACGCGTGGATCGCGGAGCGGCGCTATCTCGTCGAAGGCAGTCGCCATACGCATCACGCCTTCCTTGTGCAGCGTCCCGTCGGGGTCGGCGTAGCCTACCGGCAGCGTGAACGCGAATTCAGTTTGCAACATAAGTCAGCCTCTCTTTTCTCGCTGAAGACCCACAGACATGCCGTCAGTTCCGCTACCATCCGGCTGCCGCCCTGCCCAGGGTGGCCTGTGCATCGGCGGACGCTATGGTCTTTGGATTTCCTCGTGAGTTATCTCGAGAGTCTCGATTGCTATAGCGCCGCTGGTGGAGTTGAACGCCGGGCCGGTCCACTTCGACGGCCAGGCATTGAGGAAGTTCCACCGCAGCTTCTCCTGTCCGGCTTCGTCCATCAGGATAATCGCGCCGTTCTTCCGCTGCGTCTTGCCTACGACCACCGTGTCCCGCCACTTCCACAACTCGTCGGTATCGGTGATTCCGCGTTTGAGCGTAATCGCCGAAAACTTGTTCAGCCCGGTCAGCTTTCGCACGTGGTTTGGGTCGGTGCCCTCGCGATAGTCTTGAGGGTCGGTGCTGGAGTCCAGCCCACTCACCTCTTGAAATCCGCCCTGCTGTATCCCGTCGAGTTCGATTCTGAAATTGAAACCGCGATACGGATCAACTCGTCCTGGCATAATGATTCTCCTTCAAGCTGGTTTCTGAACATTCTTTGTCCGCCCACCTCGGTACGTTCGAACGGACGCTCCGCGATTGTTGAATTTTCCAGTCAACGTGATTCGACCGCGGTTTGGTGAACGATTCGAACCACGATGAATTCAGCCGGCCGGCCCGGCGCAAGTCCAATTTCGGTGATTGTCTGTCCGGCGTCACGAACCTCCGGAGGATTTGTTTCATTGTCGCACTTGACGTAATACGCCTTGTCGCGCGTTTGTCCGGCGAGCGCGCCTGCTCGCCATAACCCATCGAGAAAACCGCTCAACTCGCGCGAGATGCGAACCCATAGTCTCGGCGTGTTCGCCTCGAAATTCGCCCACGCCATATTGCGGTCTATCCAACGCTGCAGCGTGAGGAACAAGCGCCGCACGTTGATGTAGCGCCAGTTGGGATCACCGCTGATCGTTCGTGCTCCCCACACGCGTATGCCGCGGCCGGGAAACGCCCTCAAGCAATTCACTCCCTCGGGATTGAGCAGATCCTGCTCCGGATTCCCAATTGGACGCTCTAGATCAACGACGCCAAGTACCTTCTCATTGGCGGGCGCCTTGAAGTAGCCGGCCTTCGCGTCCGTGCGCGAAATAATTCCGGCGACGTGACCACACGGCGGTACGATGCGGCCGTTTTCGAGCTTCAACCACGGGTAATACAACGCTCCGTTCAAAGGCTCTACCATGTTTTCGCCCAGCGCTTTCCGCTGTTCGAGTGCTTGTTCTGGAGTCAACGTTTGACCGGCCGGTGCGATTCGCGAGTCGAGGATCGCAAACCGCCCTTGATTAACTGAACAGTGAGTGATCACCGCCTTCTGTACGCGGGTGATCGCCGCTACGTCCGGCCTATTGCCCGACCCGTCATCGGCGGAGCGCAAGGTCATGGCATCCGGAACCGCGACCAGATCCAGGTCGTCGAATGCGGCCAGCGAATCCAGGGCGCCAGTCAGCGCGCTTTCCGCGTCAACGCATGGGTCCGCGCGAACCACATAGCACCGCGCGCCGCCGTTAGTGAAGAACGCCGCGACTGCATCCGCCAGATACGAACCTGCTCTACGGGCGAATCGAGCGTCGAAGTCCGCCTGCCGCTGCAGCATGATGGGATTATTCGGAGCCGCCTCACGTTGAGACTTTGCGTAAAGCGATTTTACCGCCGACACAAACGAGGTGTCCGGCGACAGTGCAAGCAGCAGCTCTCTTTCATCACAAGTCATCGGCCCCTTAAAAAACAGCAGGCCCTCCGAGGCGCGTACTTTGTCACCGACACTTGCAGGAAAGACCAGACCTGTGGGCAGACTCGCCAACGACTCGGATGTTTCGCCTTGGTTGATTGCGTCGGCGAATCCGACGAACGCGGGAACACCGGTCACGAGCGCCGGCTGAGCGCTGACGGTTACCTCTTGCCGGTAAACACCAGGAACTCGATAGTCGAACATCCTGAGGCTCCTCGATCACTTCGTCAGTGGCGGCACCTGCTGGATTCGGAAGATCACAAACTCGGCGGGACGCACGATCGCAACGCCGATCTCAGTTACGACCTGGCCTACCTCGCGCAGCTCCGGCGGGTTGGTTTCCTTGTCGCATTTCACATAGAACGCTTCCTGCGGCGTGTTGCCGAATAGCGCACCCGATCTCCACACGTTGGTAAGAAAAGCCGTGACGTTACGAGTGATGCTTTGCCACAGCGCCGGTGTGTTTGGCTCGAAGACAACCCATTGAGTGCCTTCGTCTATCGATTCGCGCAGGAACAGCAGCGTGCGGCGGACGTTGACATACTTCAGGTCTGCGTTTGCGTCGCCACCCACAGTTCTCGCGCCCCACACTCGAATGTTGCCGTTCGTGACACGAATGCAGTTGATGCCCGATGGATTCAACCCGTCCTGCTGCGCCTTGCTGACTTGGTACTTCAACCCCAACGCACCAAGGAGCACTTCGTTGGCCGGCGCTTTGTGCACTCCTCGTTCGGTATCCACTCGAGCGTAGACACCGGCGATGTGACCGCTGGGCGGAACGAAGATAAGCCCGTCGCCTTTTGGATTGTTTTTCTTCTCGATCGGATCGAACACCTGGATCCAGGGAAAGTAGAATGCGGCATAGTCGGAATTGGGAGGCTTGTCCAATGCACTGGCCTCCACCGCGGTGACGGATTCCTTGGAGTCGAAGATCGCGAATCGGTCCTGCGTCGCGACCCTGCAATGCGTGGTGATCGCATCGCGAGACGTCGGGTCGACGAATCCGGGCGCGGCCACGATCGCAATTTCGTCGATGGCTTCAAACTTTGGAAGGTGCGTAGTCAGATCGCCCGCCGACGCGAGCCTCATGACCCAGCATCGGGAGCCTCCGTTGTTGAAGAATCCAAAGACGGCATGCGCCAGATAGTTATGCTCCTTGTTCCCCATAAAGTCACCGAAGAATTTCTTGAACTCGGTGAAGTTAGTGCACAGCTTTGGTTCTCCGGATGTTGCTGGAAGACTGGCCGCTACGTAATCACCTTCAATCTTTTTGCCTGTCGCTGGCGCGTTTTCGAAAGTGACTTGAGATTTTTTGGTTGCGAGATCATTGCTCAGCGTGGCTGCCTTGGCAACTCCATCAACGCGCATCTCAAACGTGCCGGGGTCGGCGGTCACCGGATAGTTCTGCAGATCGAAGGTCTTTATCGTTCCATTGCCCGTCCCGATTGCTTCTTTGGTAACCGCGCTGGTTGGGATGACAAGAGCTTTGGACACGAAGGTGGTGTAATCACCATCGATTTTTTCATTTGCAGCCGGGGCGGCCGTGAAGGAGACGCGAGATTTTTTCGTTGAAGCGTCATTGATGATCGTAGCGGCCTTGGGTGCACCGGCAGCGCGCATCTCAAACGTCGCGGGGTCTGTTAGCACGGGATAGGTCTTCAGATCGAAGTCCTTTATGGTTCCATCGCCAGTTCCAATTGTTTCTTTGGTGATAGCGCTGGTTGAGACGAGAATCGACTCGGGCACGACGCCGATGAATCCTGCCGTGCTTGTCCCGACCCCGGCGATCGCTTTCACCGCCGAAGGCACTTCTTCCACGTAGACTCCCGGTGATAAGTATGTTGCCATTTCTTCCTCCCTGGGATGTGTTATCCCGTTAGCGTCACGTTGTAGTTGCCTCCAGCGGTAGCTGGGACAGTGATTTCGCGTTCCTTTTGCCGTTGGTCTTTCGTTACTCGCAAGGTGTAAGCACCCGGCGGTACAAGCGCAGCAGCGTCGCCGCTCGCAAGGGTCTGGGTAAATCTGAAAACGCCGTCGTCATCGGTTTTCGTTTCCAGGTGAATGCTCGCCATCACATCAGTAATCCCGGTGAGGTTCGTACTCGTTAGCTCTACCTTCGCGGCGGCAATGGGCTTGGGCGTCTGATCATCGGTGGTGACTTTGCCAACCACGCGGAAGGGCCCTTGCAAAGTAGCGGCATCGAGTTTGTTCGGGTGTTGATCATCGATCGGCAAAGCTCGGCCCCCGATTCGCAAATCCGAGCCTGTAACAAGATCAGCGATTTCAGGTTCAAACGGCTGCATCGAGATCGTCACGGTGACGCTGATCGAAGGCCGCAACTTGTTTCCGATGGCGGTCCAGAACTCGTGTGGGTTCTTCAAACCGTCGGCTTGTGCGGTAATCATTGGCGAGGGTGGATAGAGCTTCCGGGCTTCTTCTATACTCTCCGGCCGCTGCTCCTTTAACTGACCTTGCAGAAATCTGTCCGGAATCTTTGGGTACTGCGACAAAACCATCAGCACCTGGCTTAGCAATCTATGCTCCTGCCAAGGCGCATCGGTCCCACCGACCGGCCATGCGGTGACTAGATACGAACACGCGATCCGCAGCGGTGGGCGATGAATCGCCGCCTCCGCTTTATTGCGTGCGATGATTGGTTCATTGCTACGCAGCTCCACGTCCTCGCGAACGTCGTAGAGAAAGAGATTCACAGTTGTGTGCGCAGGCTTGAACCCCTCATCGGGACGATCGAACGCTATGTGCGCGTCGAACAGATCGGCGAACCTCCCTTTTAGGTTCTCGTCGTCGAGCATCTTGCTTAATGTTTCACTTAGATCACGGATCATAACGTCCCGAGATTTGCAGCGTTCAAATGTCGAGGCCAACTCGAAGAGCCTATTTAGGAAGCACTGATATCTGCCTAGAGCAATTGAGCCGGCCACCCACCTCTTAGAGCTAGTCTGTTTGTTCGATTCGTGCTGGGATCCTCTCGGACGGCAAGCGCGATTTTCGCGTTGAAGCCGCGGACTCTTTTAGACGACTCAAACATTGAATCCCTCCGCCTACTTCAACCTACGTAGTTGATCGAGATTCGACCGCACGCTGCGGCCGTCCTTGCTCTTGGGATTGATTTCTCTCATCGGCGCCTCAATAACCTCTTCGCGCGAGAACGCGTGACCCATTCCTCTATCGTGCTGTAGTCGGCAGCAGGAACGAACGGGATGCTTTGAACTGTCTGCCCGAATGGAATCACCCCAAGCCAATAACAGGTCACGGTCTTTTTCACCTGGCCGCAAATCTCAATAATCGAGTACTGATATACCGTGTCAGCGTTGTTCGGATTCTGTGTCCCGTCATTTGGTACAACGCGGATGTGGATGTTGGCTGGTCCCTGAATCGGTTGCTGTCCCGTGCCCGACACCATCCCTGTATCCAACAGTAGCGAACCATTATTATTGTCGGTGATGATGATCCGATCAGGGATGTTCTTCATGTCCCATTGTATGAGATAAACGCAATTGGGATCATTCAAAGAAAAGTCGCGGTTAGTCTCCTTGTTCTTGACGTCTGGTTGGCTGCCGGTAAGGATCTGCCTTTGATTCACGTCGTACTTCGTGACGCACCTGATTGAGTTCTTTCGATGCTTGCGGCTCCGCGATTTGTGGCTTCCCGTCCGGAACCTGCGCTGCTTTGGGGAACGGCCGAAGTCTTTGAAACAGTCAGCGATGGACGTAGTCCGACTCTTTTTCTTAGGTTTGTGGCCGTTGCTGCGCTGGATTTCCGGCGTCCTAGCCACCACAATTTCGGAACTCGGCTCCATCACAGATGGATTGATTAGGTCCTCGCACTCTTCGGTAGCTTCTGACTCCAGCTCCATTTCCTTCTCTTCGGGTTCCACCTCCGGTACGTTGATGGCAATGTGCTGCTCGTCTTGCTCGTCTTGCTCCTCTTCCCACTCCTGCAAGCGCTGGATAACGTTGTCACCCTTCATTTGCAGGCGGCCGGTCTGTTGCACGGTATGCGTGAGTTCATGCGCCAGCAGCAGAGCGCCTTCATTCGAGTGCGGCGAATACTTTCCGGCGCCAAATACGATATCCGAACCCAATGTAAAGGCATGCGCGTTGACCGCCCGAGCCGCTTCAGCGGCGTCACCATCCGTGTGTATTCTCACATGGCTGAAATCGTAGCCGAATCGCGGCTCGAAAAACCTACGCGCAGGTTCCGGCAGAGGCTGCCCGCCCCCACGCATAGATTCAATCCGCGCTTCCAAACTTGGTCTCACTTCAAGACTGCCGCCTCGGTTGGCGTTGCTTCTCTCTCCGTCGCCATCTTCCCCGATTTGACGCTCCAACTTCTCTTCTTCCTCGTCTTTCGTAGTCTGACGGTGCACTGTTTCCTCATGCTCAATTTGATGAAGATTCTCCTCGCATTCGCCGCAAAGACGACGGATCCGATGTCGCCCGGGCTGCATAGAAACATCCGGTCTCTGCATACGCATTATTTGGTCTGCCACTATATCTGCTTCTCGCTCATACGGATCTTCGGGGTTGCTGATTGCGAGCCTGGTTTGAATGGAGCCTGACCTTATCGCGCGCGCTGTGGTTTGATTGCCGTAAGTTCGCTGCAAGGTGAGCAGCGAGGCGGATATTCCCACCGGTTGCATCATGACGGCTGTCGTACCTTTGGGTTGGTTTTTCAGAGCTCCTCCTTGGAGCCTCTCATGAACCTTACTCTCTCGCATAATTCTCTCGCATATCTTCCTCAGACTACTCCGCTAGGTGATTGATCCGGCTCAACTCGAATAGCCTCAGCGCGGGTTAGTACCGGTTTGGCGAAGAACTAGACGGTTTGCCACTTACAGCCTTCCGACGGTAGTGACCCATCGCCGCGGCGCACTATTCATTGAGGCAGCGGTGTGCCTTCTGGGCGGAGTTGGAGGCCAATGACACGGCAAAAAGTCGAAAGTCATGAAAACGCTTGCAGTTGGCGCCGTGCTTGTCCACCCACATACATCATGGTTTGTTCCGGTCGCACTTGCTCCGCGGCGCAGAAATGCATTTGCAAATCCACGAGCAACGAACGCAGAGTCACAGCCTACTATTCGCACCTTTGCATTCGGTGTAAACCAGCATCGGCGAGGCAACATTCCTACCGTGGCCAGCTCCTTGGTTGGACTCGGGTCGTTAGGATTGACCTTTGCGACATCCCACGAGTTTCCATGGCCCCATATTGCCGTTCCTCCATACGTATGACCTGCTAACACTAATTCTTGAATAGGCGTCTTCCCAGAAGTCGCGGCCGCTTCAATGTCTTCTTCAGGGCCCAAGGTTACTGTTCCGCCATACACCTTCCCGAAGGCCAGACCTAGAGGGGGGTCGTCGGCATCCCCAAGCATTCGCAAGTTCAATGTTGGACCCGCGCTGAGCCGGAGGTTCGAAACGTCGAACTTATCTCCTTTCAAGACGAAGTAAGGGTAATCGGCTCCAACTGCCTTGGGAGAAACCATCTTGACCGGCTGGATACACGGCCAACTATGATCGCTGCCGGTTAACAGCCTAGACAGCCCGGATAGTGTATCCGCTTCACTGTTGCTTGTTGCGATGTTTCCATGCAGACTCCATCTCTGTATAAGTGGCGGGGAAAGTTGTGTAATCCCCGCGCTAGGATTGGGCCGCGTCGGACTTGCGCGGCGTGGTGCGACGTTCTGTTCGTTGTTCCTTGTGAGCTTCGGTTGAATAAGAACGGCCCTCAGCGCCTGCTGCACAAAACGGTTACCGCGCGAGCGCTGGAGTTGAAGTAATGAAGCCGCCGGCAAAGGCGGCGCTGACCAGCGGACTGTTGGGGCAGTCTGCGAGCGCGCGGACGTCGAGCCCGGTACCGATTTGTCCTTTGGCTGAAGAGTTCTCGCCTTCATTGACGTGCTTTGTTTCGGAACTACTCTTCCGGCGCGTTCAGCGGTCTTCGTTCCACGTCCGCCCGAGTTTCTGAAACTCGCGACGTGCTGCTTGAAGCAAATGCGGCATCCCGATCACGCCGCCATCGCTTGCCGCATAAAATGCCGCCGCCAAACCGATGTTCTTTATGTTGCCTCCGGCTAGCTTGATCTCGCGGGCAAGCGAACCAAAATCTACTTCCGCTGCGAGCGGCGTCTCGTTTGGAAACGTCACTTGCCAAATGCGGCGGCGGTGTTCTTCGTCGGGAAACGGAAACTCGATGATGAACTGCATGCGTCGCACGAAGGCCTCGTCCAGATGATGACGCAGATTAGTCGCGAGAATCGCGATGCCTTCGTACTCTTCCATCTTTTGCAGCAGGTAGCCGATCTCGATATTCGCGTAGCGGTCGTGCGCGTCTTTGACCTCGCTGCGTTTGCCGAATAACGCGTCGGCTTCGTCGAAGAATAAGATCGCGTTGCTTGATTGCGCTTCGGCAAAGATGCGGTAAAGGTTCTTCTCGGTTTCTCCGATGTATTTGCTCACGACTTGCGAAAGATCAATCTGAAAAAGATCGAGCTGCAATTCCGTGGCAATAACTTCGGCAGCCATGGTCTTGCCCGTGCCCGGCGGCCCGGAGAACAGCGCGTTGAGTCCTTTTCCGCGCGAGAGCTTTCGAGCGAAACCCCATTCGCCATACACGATGTCTCGATACCGCGCCTGCTGGCAGATTTCGTGAAGCTGCGCCAGTTGATCTTCGGGCAGGACGATGTCAGGCCAGGTGTATTTCGGCGCGATCCGGCGCGCGAGCTGGTCAAGTTTCGGCGTCGCTTGCGCGCGGCAAGCGGCGTGCAGGTCTTCCATCGTGATCAGCAAGTCAGAGGGCGACCGCCAGCGCGCCAGATTCTCGGCCGCGGCCACTGCGTCGCGAATCTGGCCGGGGCTGAACCGGAACTTGCTCGACAACACGCCACAATCCACCTCGGCCGCGAAGTTGTCACGGCGTTCAATTTCTCTCTCCCACATTTCTCTTTCTATCGAAACATCGGCACGAGGCAATTCAAGAGCAATGAAAATCTCGCCGCGCAACATCCCGGTTGGTTGCCACGCTTTGACTCCACTGAGGAACGTCACACGGGAAAACGTGCGGCCGGCCTCAAGCAAAGCTTTTAGTTTGGGCCGATGCTTCTCTTCGTCGACGAGCAGGCAATCGAGATTCTCAAGACAGAGCACCCCTGGTTGCAGAGTGGCTTCACGGGCCAACAGCGAAACCATCTCTTCGAAAGACTCCGGCCCATCTTTCATTCGCTCAACATCGCCAACAATCAACGGCAATCCGAGTTCGCTGCTCACCCATTCGGCCAGCACTCGCTTGCCCGAGCCGTATGGCCCGTACAGATGAAACACAACATTCAGAGGATCGGACTTCCGCCCATCAAAGTGCGCGCGCAGAAACGCGCTCATCTTTTCTTCTAGATTTTCGCTGATCGCGCCTGCAGTGTTCTCCGCGGTGCGATTGACCAGACTGGCGAAGGCGTCGAGCCGCGAGTCGAGTTGCCTGTGGCCCAGCAGAAAGCCAACGACCCGATCATCCAACTTGAGAAAGCGAGAGAGCAGCGGCGTGGGCGCATCCGCTGGATTGTCGATCATCTGCAGGAGCCGGTACTTCAGCAACGGAGCTTGCGGACCAAACGCAACCCGCGCCGCGAGCTTTTCAGGCATTGTCACGCACAGCAGATCCAGCACAAGCGCGACGCTCGGCTTCTTGCGGGTCACATCGTCTTGAGCGTAGGCATAGAGCTGTTCATATTTGCGATCCAGCTCCGGCGCGAGGCATACGAGCACACACTGCTCTTCAAATGACGTCAAGTTGAAGAGGCGTGCAAGCAAGGGAAGCGAAAGAAAACCGGATTGTTCTTGAGTGAAGGCGACGCGGGCGCGAATCTGCTTATCGAGATCATCGCAAGCTTGAATCAGCGTCCGGCGTGGCGATCGTTCGTCACCCAGGGCATCTTCGCTATCGTTGTCTGAATGCTCCAACAATCTTGCGATTTCCCGATCAGTGAGCACTAACCCCCTGAGTTGCTCTAACAGCCCTGTTGGCTCAGCTTGTTCGTTGTGCTGGTGACGCAGCAAGAGCAAGCGAAGCCGCAGATCCAGCGCCCTCAACTCATCCGCGAGGTGTGACCAACCAGTCGGGTAGGGAATCACCGTGGGGGTCGGCTGCTGACTACTGACTGCCAAATCTGGCATCGCTTAGCCCTCTCAGGAGCTCGTGGGCGAGTCTACAAACAGGAATCAGGATGGAATGAAGACAACTTGCTATACAACTTCATCTCAAGACTCCGTACAGAGGTTGGCGTCGTTTGAAGAGCCAAAGGATCAATTTTGAAGTGTCAACTCGCCCGGCCGGTCAATCGTCCGAGTTAACACAGGGAAACGTGCTTCCTCAATCGGAGATGTCTACAAAGTGAAGGTGAGACTTTCGCCTTATTAGAATCAATCGGCAGTCTTACAGCCAGTTTACCTGGAGGACCGGCGAAATGAACAAGAAGGAACCAAGGAAAGCCTCATTCGCCTTTTCACAGTGCCAAGAACCGAAACGACGGCGGCAATAATAATAGCTACCGTTCTCATTGTCAACAAAATTACGCAGTCGTGTGATGATTGCCGCTGTTTGTTGTGAATCGGGCCGGTTTATCAGGGAGTGGATTCCAGCGTTATTTGACTACGCAATCAGTCCAACGTTTGACGGAAAGGATGCTCAGCTTGCCGGACGACTTCTTATAATCTGGATGTTTGATCGCCTCGGACTCTTCTATCTCGCATGTACAAGAACAGCGGTAGTCCGAGAGAGACGCCCACAGCCAAATTGGAGAGTATGTACACCCAAAGATGTCTCATCTTTTGGCGGCGGCCCTCCGTAAGAACAAATACCCACAAAACGACGGAAGAAACGACTACGTCCAAGCCAAAGAATGCCGATATTCGATTGGCAAAAAACTGCTCGGCCAGAGCCTTAAGTCGAGTCCGTGTTGGCGTAAGAAGGGGACGAACCGAGAGTACGGAAGAACGACTCCCAGGACACTGAGCGCCAGATAGAAGTAACGAATCATGATGGCGAATGTTCTTGACATCGAACTTACATAATCGCATGATCGTGGCGCTATTTTTCAACCTGTGTTCTGGAATGACAAAAGCCGAAATCGGCAAAATTAGTCAGCTTCACTTCTTCGGATAAAATAGTGAAAAGTAATGCTTGACACGATGGTAATCGGAGTCTGCCGAGCGGCCATTCGTCCTATCATGTCTGTGGAAGTCGCTACGACTAGCTTAAAAAACGAAACTCAGCTTCTGGATACTCGCCATGGAAGAAAGGCAACTTAAGATGCAGAATATTTAGTGGATTCGTTTCCTTATTCGGCAGATAACTCGGAAAGGAGATCTTGGGATAATGATAGAAAAATCAATTCGGCCATATTTGTTTGCTGCCATCTGTCTTTGCACGGCAATCGGCTTGTTATCTTTCAAGCTTGATAAATCTAGAACAGATGCTTCTGCGGGCAAGCTTAATCCTGCGGTAAAAAGTCTTGTCTCGAAGCTAGAGATCGTTCAATCAAAAATGATTGGTCCTAACACACTTCAAGTCATCATGAGGAATGGTTATCAAAAAGATATTACGGCTGTTGTTGCTTCAATAGGGCTCGAGAAGGTTACTCGTAGAGATTATATCTACGCTGAATTGGAGCCGGACCAGAAACTCTCGCCCGGAGCTTCTGATGAGTTCTTATATTCTATAGACTCTCGGGAAGAAGAAAACATTGTTATTACAGCTGTTTTGTTCAGCGATTTGACTAGAGACGGAGATCATGAAGCAGTTAAAAGTGTCTTGGATAAACGGCGGGGAGTGAAAATCCAGTTGGCGCGCTTCAACGCTCATTTAGAAAACCTCAATAAACTAGATTACAGACGGCTGCCGGCAGAATTTCGCAATGTAAGAGAATTTGCTGAAAAGTTGCCTATTAAGACAGACGATGGTGCTCCGATCTCTGATGCTCTTGAATTCGGGCTTAAACATGGCAGAGCAGTAATTCTCAAGTATCTTTCTGAGATGAACAACCAATTGGGAGATGAGAAAGGACTGAATCTCTCAGATGCGAAGCAAGTTGAGAAATTCAGAAATAAGACTTTCCGAGTAGAGAAGGATTTTGAGAGCTTGGTGCGTAGACTCTAATGGTTGCATTTTACAGCTTAATGAGAAACTCCTCCAACTCAACCGCGGTGAAGGCATGCGCCGTGAAGCCAGCGAGAAGTCGAGTCACTGTCGATGACAAGCGTTACCTTTTCAAAAAAGAAAACGTGCCAACCGAGAAAGGAGCTAGAATGAGAAAAGGCTGAGTGAGATAGCAATTATTCTCTCTTGTGCGCTTGTCTCGAATACAGCGGCAGGCTCTGCAATGCCTATTGTCGATTGTACGCCGTATACTTATAGCGGCCCGACTGGTTCAGAACCATATAGCGCGGGCTGCCAGAGTACAGAGTCATGGCAACTAACGACGTTGTATAAAACAGAACAAAGAGTAATTGCTTGGCCTGATGGCGCTACCAGTAATGTCACAGCGAGTTCTACGGGAGCCTGCGTTCTCATCCATCCAAATTGTCATTATGATGTTCTAATTCCTAATTGTCTTCCAGAGAATTATAGCAACCCTGCCAACGCTTGCTATAGAGTACCATGGGAATGTTGGCCAGAGTTTCCACCGGAATACAACTCAAATGGGCACTATGAGCAGACACTCTTCCGAAGAGGCGCTCCCTTATTCACCACGAGTTGTCTTTTGGGGCAGAATAGAGATCTATACGGCGAAACCCAGTGCAGCCGAGGAGCATCTGATGATACAAATGGCACTAAAAGAGATCATACTTGTCCTGCTGAGGGTGGGGGTGGCGGCGGGGAAGGTTGCTTTTGCCTCCACGATACGGACTGTGATTTCTGCGGTGTAGGCTACTGTGAATACGCCTTGCAAGAATGCTTTTATTATACGCCCGTTTTGGTCGACATCAATGGTGACGGATTTCAGATGACCGACGCCGCCGACGGAGTCGCATTCGACTTTAGGGGAAATGGTTCGAGAGACTCTTTGTCTTGGACTGCTGCCGCCTCTGATGACTCCTGGCTGGCTCTTGATCGAAATGGCAACGGCGTCATGGACAACGGGGCTGAACTATTCGGCAGCGCTACTCTACAGCCTCGTACACCAGGCGTTCGTCCCAACGGTTTTCTCGCTCTGGCTGAATATGATAAGCCATCGAGTGGAGGCAACAGTGATGGCGTGATTGATAGACGTGATGCGATCTTCTCCTCGCTCTTGTTGTGGCAGGATACAACCACAACGGTATATCAGAACCAAGCGAGCTACACCAACTAGCCTCAGCAGGCCTGGGATCCATAGAACTTGATTATAAGGAATCGAGGCGAACAGATGAGTACGGCAACAAGTTTAGATACCGCTCCAAGGTAAAGGACACTAATGCTGTCCATTTCGGGCGCTGGGCTTGGGACGTGTTATTAGTGAAGCAGCGATAAAGAACATTCGCGTGATAGTTTGACGTGAGTGGAAAAATTCACTTCCTGACGGCGCCACGGCGAACCGAGGAAAGACTTCAGAGCAATATTTATCAAGCGCGATTCGGTGGATCATTAGACCGACGGCGTCGTAACCCAAAAAAAAATCCGAGGTCTGAATCGAAGAGCAGGAGCGACCCGATTTGAGTTACCCTATTCTTCTTCGCACCGCAGATTCCGACATCCGCGCTTCTTATCCTCTGATCGGCCGGTGATCAACGCCGACTTTTCTCTCCCTCACATACAAGAACAGAGGAAGCCCCAGCGAAACGCCTACCGTGATGTTGCAGAGAAAATACACCCAGAGGTGCCTCATCTTTTTGCGACGGCCTTCGGTAAGGACGAACGCCCACAAGACGACTGAGGATACTATGACGTCCAGACCAAAAAATCCCGATATTCGATTTGCAAAACACTGGTCGACCATAAGCCGCAGGTCGAACCCGTGTTCACGCAAGAAGGGAAGGAGTTGAGAGTACGGAAGAATGACTCCCAACACACAGAGCGCCAGATAGAAGTAACGAATCATAATGTGCTCCTGACAGAGATTAACGTGATGTGACCGGGCGCTACGAGCCGGAACGCCTTAGTTCCAACTCCTCGAGAGTCCGCGGCCAGTCTTCTTTGAGCAGTCGCGAGAGCGCGCGATCGGCCAGCAGCCGCCCAGCGGTCTGACACGCCGGGCAGTAGTTAGCCTCGTTCGCGGCGTAGGCGATTCGTTGCACAGGGGTTCCGCATTTCGGACACGGCTTTCCGTATCGGCCATGAACGGACATCTCCGGCCGGAACGCTGTCACTTTTTCCGGGAAGCTCTCGCGTGCTTCTTTGCGTAACTTATCCGACCAAAAATCGAGAGTGCTGCGTATTGCGTCGAACAGCCGCCGAGTCTCATCTTCATCGAGCCGGCTGGTTAGCTTGAGAGGAGACAGCCCGGCGGAGTGGAGTATTTCATCGGAGTACGCGTTGCCGATGCCGCTGAACAAATGCGGATCAGTCAAAGCACGCTTGAGCGTGTGATTCTCCGACAGCAGCCGGTCAGCGAATGATGCCAAATCGGAATCGAGAACTTCGAGGCCGCCAGGATCGTGCGCCGCGAGAGCCGATTCTCCACGCACAACATAAATCGATGCGCGTTTTTTCGAGCCGGCTTCGGTCAGCGTCAGCGTTCCCGTTGGAAAGACAAAGCTGGCAAGCGTCAGTTTGTTTGGTTTGACGCGAGTGTCCTTCCAGTGAAAACGGCCCGCGATCATCAGATGAATGATTATGTAAAGGTCATCCTCGAGGCCGAAAACAATTCGCTTTCCCAGCCGGCGGAGATTAGTAACTTGTTTTCCAGAAGACTCCTTGAGAGGCGGATCGACAGAACGGAGCACAAAGGGGCTAACGACACGAATCTCCTGAATCGGTTGATGCAGGATTCTGGCTTGGAGCGCTTCGATGTAGGCTGATATGTCCGGTAGTTCAGGCACCAGTTGATTCTATTCACGAGCCGCTTATTCGTTACGCGCCGCGGCGCATGTGATTAGTTCGCGCCAGACTTGATATGAGCGAGATCAGTTGATTGGGATCGACCGGCTTTGCCAGATGAAGCTCATATCCCTCCGACAATGCGCGCTCGCCGTCATCAACTCCGGCATATCCCGTAAGCGCGATGGCCGGCACATGGAGTCCGTCATCTAATTCGCGCATTCTTACCGCCCTTATGAGGTCGTAACCGTCCTCTATCGGCATACCGATGTCCGAAACGAGCACGTCGGGGTTCCACTTATCCCAGACACCCAGCGCTTCCTTAACGCTGGCGGCCAGTTTCGTCTCTGCTCCGTGGAGTGACAGCAGAGTTGAGAGCACTTCTCGCGAATCCCCATCGTCGTCGACGACGAGTACCCGCACGCCGCCCAGCGTTGAGTTGGGGATACCGTAGGATCTATCACGCAGCTCAACACTCGAAGCGCCAAGCGGGGCCGCGCACGGGAGAGTCACAACGAACCGGGCGCCGTGACCCAGGCCGTCGCTGAAAGCTTCGACGCACCCGCCATGCAGTTCCACAAGATGACGAACGATAGCCAGGCCCAAGCCGAGTCCCCCGTGCCGTCTCGTGCGCGAGCTGTCCGCTTGTCGAAATCGATCGAAGATATGCGGAAGGAAGTCGGGCTCGATGCCCTCGCCTGTGTCTGTAACAGTGATGTGGGCACTCGAGTCAATCTGATCGAGCCGGACCTCTACGTCGCCGCCGCCGGGAGTGAACTTGATTGCGTTCGAAAGGAGGTTCCAAACAACCTGTTGCAAGCGGTGAGCGTCCCCCGATACCGGATCGGCATCAGCGTTGAGCACGGTTCGCAGATGAACATTTTTTGCGTCGGCTGCCGGTTGAACCGCGTTCACCGCCGATTGAATGACGCCGGTCAGCTCGAGCGGGCGAACCTCGAGCTGCAATTTGCCGGCGACTATCCGCGAAACATCGAGGATGTCTTCGATGATTCGCACCTGAAGATCTGCGTTACGCTTTATTACTTCCAAAGCATGCGCGGCGAAGTCGCCGGCCGCCTCATTTCTCAGTAATATTTCTACCCAGCCAACAATAGCGTTCAACGGCGTGCGAAGCTCGTGTGACACCAGCGCAAGGAACTCGTCCTTTGCGCGATTCGCGGTTTCGGCCTCGGCGCGGGCGGCTTTCTCGCGGACAAGCAGATCTTCAAGCTCCGCCTCCGATTCTTTTCGGGCGGTGACGTCCCTGCATATGCCGGTCATGCGCAGGGGCCGGCCGGACTCGTCCGTTACTACTCGACCGGTTCCGTTGACCCAATGAATGCTGCCATCGGGCCAGACGATGCGATACTCGACGTCATGTTCGGCTGATTCAGTAAGCGATTGCATTATCGTCTGAGTTACTCGCTCGTAGTCGTCGGGATGGACATCGCGGAGGTAATCATCAAACGTGCCGCCAAAAGTGCCGGGCTCGAGCCCGTGCATGAGCTCGAGATTGGTTGACCACTGTACCTCCTGTTTTTCGATGTCGTAGTCCCATCGGCCCATCTTGCCGGCATCGAGGGCGAGTCTCAATCGCTCCTCGCTTTCAAGGATCGCCATCTGCGCGCGTTTTCGTTCGGTAATGTCACGGGCGATTGTCGATGCGCCTATTACCTCGCCGTTCCTGGTCTTGATCGGCGAGATAGTCAGCGAGACTTCGATCGGGTTGCCATCTTTTCTTAGGCGTTGCGTTTCGAAGAATTCTATGTGATTTCCCTCTCCCACCGTCTCGAGAATGTAGGAAAGCTCCTCGATGCGACTGGGTGGAATCAAAACAGAAATCGAACGCCCGAGGATTTCACCCGCCGTATATCCGAAGACCTGCTCGGCCCCCTTGTTCCAACTCACGATTGTGCCTTCGAGCGTTTTTCCGATCACCGCATCGTCGGTGGACTCGACGATGGAAGCCAGAAACGAAACCTCGCCTTGCGCGCGTTTGTGTTCGGTAACGACTGCGGCCAAAACGAGTGCGGTTATCGCAACGGCGACGACGAATACCTGGAGCAACAACAACGACTCATTCAAATCTCTTTCGGCAAAAGGACCGAAGCCGCGCGTCGTTCCCCAGGTCGCAATGCCCGACAAAAGCACGATTGCTGTAGCTGCGCCGCCTGAGTTGAAGCGATACGCAGCCCAGAGAAGAAAAGGTATTGTGAGATGTCCGAGCGGGTAATGAGCGACGGTGTTCGGGAAGAACCCGCTGAATACCACGAGCGCTACTCCGCTCAGCAACACCAGAAGCAGGGTGGCTTCGGCCACTCGCCTGGGTGTCCAACGCTCCGGTTGTGTATCGAGCCAGGTCAACAGAAATGGCGTCAACACCAGCGCGCCCGATCCGTCGCCCAGCCACCAGGTCAACCAGAGCTTTCCGAAATTGGACCAGGCCGCAGCGCCACCCAAACACAGACTTGCGTCGCCTATCGTGGCGCTCAACGCGGGACTAATCAGACCTGCGATCAGGGCGAATTTCCAAACGTCCTGTGCGCGATTGAATAGATTGCCGGGTCCAACATATCTTCGAAGGAGAAACGCAGCCGAGACTGCCTCGAGTGTATTGCCCAAGGCAATCCCGCCCGCGGTCGCGACCGGAACTCCAGTCGCCAGGTTCGCCAGGAATGCTCCAATGAGAATTGCGGGCGAGACTTTGTAGCCCAACCAAAGCACGGCGGCGATCGCCACCCCGGTCGGCGGCCACACCGGCGACACGCTGGCGTGCAAAAAAGCCAGTGATAAACCCAGTTTCGCGGCACCCAGGTAAATCAGAGTTATAACTATGAGCCAGATTTCGTTCTTGAACTTCATAACGGCTCTCTGCCAAACCTCGACGCGCGATTTATGGGATCAGCTAAGGCGCAAAAATATATCATAGGGTATTGTGTGAGGCTATTGTTGGCAATATTCCGCGGCAAGAGTCGTTGTCAGAAAATTTCAGCCTCAGGCTACGATCTCAGAACTTCGATACATCCAAATCCAGGGACCAGAGCAGCGCTGTGAGTTCATAGCCGCTCGACCCGCTTAATTGTATTAGTTGACCCGATCCGCTTAGTATCAGAACAAAACACGGAGTTCGAACAATGAAGCTCAATGCTGTGCGCGCAGTGCTTGGTGCCGTTCTGATGGCTGCGCTCCTGATGTCGCTGTTCCCTGCGGCGGGCTCACTCGCCAACGCGGGTCAGACGCAACAGAGCGCGTCCTCATCGCGTCCTCGGCGTGGAAAGAACGGGACATCAGCTCCCGGAACCGCAGTTCCCGGAACCGCCGAAATTCAAGCACCGGCCCCGCAGGAACAAACGGCACGTCAGGATCCGAAGCCCGCGCCTGTTGAAGAGCACACGGCCCCCGCTATGGCGTGGGGAAGCCGCGAGCCCCAGCGCGCCGAACAACAACCTTCAGCCGAGCAGGACGCACCGCCTTTTGACCGTCCGCCGATTCGCGGAACCCGGCGGTCTCCTGGAAACACTTCGACGAATACTCCGGCGAATCAGCCCCCTGTCTATTCACGAGCGCCATCGGCTGATCGTTACCCGAATCGAACCGACTCATCAGGGCCTCAGCGAGACCGGTCTTCTGAGTCCAGCGGCGGAGTCGTTACTCCTGAAAGGTCACAGCGATCCGGCGGACCTCCTGTGTTGCGACGCCCCGCCGATGCGCGCCCGAACGATGAAGAACGGACCGGCGACGTGACAGCCGGCAAGCCTTCGAATCAACCACCGGGTGATGACGAAGTCATCAAGCTCGAATCAACGCTCGTGAACATTCCACTGCTGGTCAGCGATCGCTCGGGGCGCTACGTGCCGCAATTGAGCGCAAGGGATTTCAGTTTGCAAGAGGACGGGGTTCAACAAACCATCGCTTCATTCGGAAGCGAGGAAGTGCCCTTCAGTGTCGTGTTGTTGCTCGATGTGAGTCCCAGCGTTGCGGGCAGTATCGAGGACATCCAGGACGCCGCAATTGCATTCGTGCATCAGTTGCGCAACCAGGATCGTGTGATGGTTGTCTCATTTGACCGCGGCGTACATTATCTCAGCGACTTCACCAGCGACCGGCGCCAGCTCGAATCAGCGATTCGGCGGACCAACGTCGGATCAGGCACCAGTGTGTACGACGCGGTATATGAAACGGTGGACCGCAAGCTCCGCGGCATCGAAGGTAGAAAAGCGCTGATACTTTTTTCAGACGGCGAAGACACCACAAGCGGGCAGGCGAGCTACGATGACGCGGTAAATCTTGTTTCTGAAGCCGACGTGCTTGTTTATGGTTTGCGTTATCCGGGAGGAGGCGGGCGCGGAGGCATCCACGTAGATCCGTGGCCGCGAAACGTACCTCGCATCCCCGTGCCTCTTCCGTTTCCGTGGCCGTGGCCCAACTCGCGCCGCCGCCGTGGTCCATTCACCTTCTTCAATTGGACCGCGGGTGCCAATCCTGTGGTCACGGCTCAGAGACAAAATGGACGAAACCGGCGAGGCGGGGACTTCATGGCTGACATTACGGCGGCCGGTGGAGGTCCGGTGTACGACGCGGAGAGGATCGGGGATATGAGCCGAGTCGCGTCGCGTATTGCGGAAGAGCTTCGTCACGTTTATGTCATCAGCTACTATCCCACGAATCCGTTGTCGCATGGCGGCTATCGCTCGGTTCGCGTCAGCGTCCCAGGACGTTCAGATATCGCGGTGCGTCATCGCAAGGGGTACAACGCGCGGCAAGCCACTAGTGGGAAGTCAACGATCTAGAGTTCTCAGCCGATGCCACTTTCAAACTCGGAAACGTACTCGGCTGTACGCGGCTCGGCCTGCTCGCCTGCGAACGCCAGCTTGATCAAGGGTGGAGCGACCAGCGTCGTAACAACCGCCATCGCTAGCACCACTCCATAAACCGCGCCGCTCACAGCGGCCATAGCGATGCCGAGTTGCGCAACGACGATCCCGACTTCGCCGCGTGGGATCATGCCAACGCCGACTTGAATTGCTTTTCGCCTTCCCATTCCCGCCGCCGCCAATCCGCAACCCACCAGCTTCGTCGCTATTGCAAGCGCAATCACGACAAGCGTCAGCAACACAACTTCAGACGAACGGAAAATCGACAGATCGAGCTTCATGCCAACCGTCACCAGAAAGAACGGCGTCGTAAACTCAGTGAGCGCTTGCGCTTGTTGATGCAATTTGGTTCCATCCGTCGCCTCCGAAAGCGCGACACCCGCCAGAAACGCCCCGACGATCCCCGCGATTCCAATGAAACTCGAGAGCGCCGCAAGCCCGAAACATAACACCAAAGCGAAGACCAGCAGCGAGTGATCGATTTTCAGATTTCGCACCGGGCGCTTGATTCGATTTACGGCGCGAGTTCCGAATATGATCACGACACTTGTGAAGGCGACTGCAAGCGCGGCGATGATTCCCAGATGAAAATAGTTAACACCTCCACGCGCGAGGCTGCTTACAATTGTGAGCACGAGCAGTCCGATTACGTCATCGATTACGGCGGCTGCCAGAATCACGCGGCTTGATTCCGCGGATATCAATCCCATCCCTGAGAGCACGCGCGCGGTTATTCCCACGGACGTTGCGACCATCGCGGCGCCGAGGAACATCGCTTCGATCCACGAGTATCCCGGCCAAAGCGACAACAAGCCCCAACCCGCGGCGAAAGGCAGGACTACTCCAAGCACGGCAACGAGCGCGGCAGTTTTTCCAACTTTGAATATGTCGCTTGGGCGAGTTTCGAGTCCTACGGTGAACAGAAGAAAGATCACGCCGATCTGGGCGAGAGCCTCGAGTATTTCAGTCGGCTGGAGGAGCTTCAGGACTGAAGGCCCTATCAAAATTCCGGCGAGTATTTCGCCCACCACGGCGGGCTGGCGGATACGTTCGCACAACTCAGCAACGAGCTTCGCGGCTAGCAGGACAATAAACAGCGCAAGCAAAACAGCACCGTGATCCGCGGTTGACTGAGAAGTAACTTGAAGCAACGTCATCATCGATTCACGCTCGGTAACGGAGTTCATGGTGTTACATCGAGCGTGGCGGCGCAAGTTGAAGCCTCGTGGTCAACTGCGCGCGCGAGTGTTCTCACTGTATAATCCAGTGGCTGTAGACCACTCTTCGCGGTTGTGATCAATGCACTATCCGGCACACTCAATTCTTGCGATGGATTTGTCGCCGTTTGGGCGGTCGCTCAGACTTCTGCCTGCGATCAGTGCGATACGAAAGGCTTACGCTTCCGCTTTTATTGTGGTTGCCGCAAACACGGGAACATGCGAACTGATAACGGCTGACAATCTCGCGGATGAAACGATTGAACTGGGAGTCATCAACATGGCGTCTGGCAAAGCATCGGGACTCAAGAGGTCTCTGACGCTGGCAAAACGCGCGCGCAGGCACAGCTTCGATCTTATTCTGGATTTCTCGCCGCGCCTTGAAACGATGATCGTCTCGAATCTGTTGCTCCGAGCGCGAACGATAACGCCTTCGTCAATTCCACGTGTCGTTGAATTCTTGCTCGCTTTTGGCGGACTCCACTCGAGATCAGACGATTACACGAGCGTCCTCAAACAAATCAGCATCAAGCCGGATCCCAATTTTCAAATATCCACTTCAGCCGCGGAGAATTCGCAATTCGAGCAGTTCCTTTCGCGAAACGGATCTCGGGGCGGGGAACTGATCGTGATGTTGTATGCATCGGGCGCTCAATCGAGCTTCGAGGGGCTCGCGGAAGCAGGTACGCGATTGGTGAATAATTTTGGCGCGCGTATAGTTGCCGCCGATCAGCCCGGTGATCGCGAGTTTACCGACGCCGTGGGGAAACGGTTTTCGGGCAAGTCGTTGCTCGTCGAACCTCGAGCGCCTTTCCTGATTGCGGCGCTCGCGCGCGCAAGCATTGTGATCACCGACGACGGCGCCATCGCCGAAGCGGCCGCGGCGTTAGGCACGCCCGCGATCGAGATTGCCGATTCGCGAACCGAACCGAGCGGGCTGTCGAAGCGTCATCGCGTTGTGCGAGCGAATCGCGGCCGAGCGGCGTCAACGGACGAGATCTTTGAGATTGCCTGTGAAATGATTCAGGAGAGCCGCAGCGCATCGTTATTCGATCTGCCCTAGCCGGCGGTTTCTTCGATCATCACCGCCCGGGGTTCTTGAATCGAATGGATTTCGTGTATAATCGGAACCGCAGAGCGGCATAAATCCACACGTCCGCAGTTGAAAGCTATTAGTCGGGGCTTTATCTCTACAGGAGGGGCCATGAAGAATCTGCTTTTGCTTGTGGGAGTGATCGGCTTGGGAGCCGGGGCTGTTTTCCTCTACAAATACCTTTACCAGCCTACTAATACTCCCGAAAGAACGAATCTGGTTTTCGGCGGGGCCTTTTTTCTCGTAGCGTTAATCTGCTTCGCTGTCTTCTTCTTCATGAGGTTTAGAGAGGAAGGGGAGCAGGACATCAGCATCACGAAGTTCTGAGTTTCCCGTGATGTGCGGTAGATTAAGGGAAGAAGACGTGCCCAACAGCAAGCTTCTCGATGGCGCGAGGCCTTGACGGCGATTCATTTGCCATCGGTTGCCGATGCCTGATTTTGTAAGAGACGTTTCGCAGCTTCGCCTATTCGGCGAACACCTTCCTTTATTGCTTCGAGCGAGTTGGCGTAGGAGATTCTCAGGTAACCCTCAATCCCAAACGCCGATCCCGCGGTAACAACCACGCGCTCTTCATCGAGCAGGAGTTTAGAGAGTTCGATTGAGCCTTGCACCCGTCCGCCCAAAAGCCGCTTCACATCCGGCATAACGTAGAAGGCGCCTTCGGGCATCGCGCACTCAATGCCGTCGATCGCATTGAGCGCGGGGACTATCCAGTCTCGCCGCCGCTTGTATTCGTCGATCATCGAATGCACTGATTCCTGCGGCCCGATGGCCGCTTCGATTGCGGCCTTCTGAGTCATTGAATTTGCGTTGGACGTGGAATGACTCTGGACCTTCAACATTGATTGGATCCACTGCTTTGGTCCCATCGCGAAGCCCAGCCGCCAGCCAGTCATTGCGTGAGTCTTGGAAAACGAACCGCAGATCATGATTCGAGAACGGATATCGTCGGGCAATTGACCCGCTGAGAAAGGCGCCGCGGGCGGATACGCGAAGTAGAGATAGCATTCATCGCTTATCACCCACACATCGCGAGCGACCGCGGCTTCGACGATCTTCTGAAAATCGGCGGGCGGAATCACGCGGCCCGTTGGATTGTTCGGCGAGTTGATGATGAGCAATCGCGTGCGTGGTGAGCACGCTTCGGCAACTGCGTCGGCCGTAAGAAGGAAGTCCGAGGGCTCGGTGCCGATGATTACCGGACGCGCGCCGAGAAACTTTACGATTTCCGGAAACGTGACCCAGTACGGCGAGGGGATCAGCACCTCATCACCCGGATTCAGGAGCGTCGCCATTGCGTTGAACAGCGCCTGCTTGCCGCCCATCGTTACCAGCACTTCGGAGGGATCATATGATGCTCCGAAGTCGCGGCGCATCATCTCAGTGATCGCCTTTCGAAGCGGCGCGATTCCACTCGTTGCAGTGTAGCGCGTAAAATCCTGTTCGATTGCCAGTTCGGCGGCGTCTTTGACGTTACGTGGAGTGGGGAAGTCGGGCTCACCGGCGCCGAGATCGATCAGGTCAACGCCTTCGGAACGGAGCCTCTCGGCTTCCATCAATACCGCAAGCGTCGACGACACCTCCATGCCGGCTACGTTCTCTGATTCTTTGAATGGTGACAATTGATCAACCATCGGAAATCTTTGCGCGCATCCGTTCTTCTATCAGCTTGGGCACAAGACCATCGATTGAGCCGCCCAGCTTGAAAACTTCTTTGATCAACCTGGAGCTGATATACGAATAGGCTTCACTGGCCATCAGGAAAACGGTCTCGACGCCAGGCTCGAGTCTCCGATTCATAAGCGCCATCTGAAGCTCATACTCATAATCCGATATCGCGCGAATGCCGCGAACTACAAATCGAGCCTCCTGTGCGACGGCGTAGTGAACTAGTAATCCCTCGAATGTGTCGACTCGCACGTTGTTCGCCGGTGCAACAGCTCGGATCATCTCGACGCGCTGCTCGATGGTGAACATAGGCTGCTTGTCCAGATTGAGCAGCAGGGCAACGATCACTTCATCGAACATGCGAGACGATCGCTCGATGATGTCCAGGTGACCGTTGGTTATTGGATCGAATGAACCGGGGTAGATTGCGCGTCGCATCAGGTTTTATCTCCCACAGATTCTGACTGGCACAATGCATCGCAAGGCGAGCAGACTAGCATGGAAACGAGGCGCGGGCCAAACATTCAACGCTCGGCAAGTTGGAAAAACGCGAGCGACGACTCGCCTTGCTTGACCTCGCGGAACAACTCGAGCAGGACATAAGTTCGTCCCGGTGGATGCTTGGCTCGATGCTCCACAACGACAATCGCGTCCGAGGCCGGCAAATCAGTTTCCCCAAGTTCGCTCAACACTAGATCATATAGATCCGATTCATAGGGCGGATCGAAGAAGATGACATCGAATTTGCCGGTGAGTTGCCTCAACGCGGAAACGGCATCTTTGTTGATGATCGTCGCTTCGTTGGTGATGCCGATTGTGTCGAGGTTAACTTGAATCGCCGAGCAGGCGCGGCGCGACTGATCGACGAAAGTCACGTGAGTTGCGCCGCGGCTGAGCGCTTCGATACCGATGGCGCCCGAACCGGCACAAAGATCCAGAAATCGACTCCCTTTGATTCGCGGCGCAAGAATGTTGAAGAGCGTCTCGCGCAATCGATCCGAAGTCGGACGCACGGCCAGTCCCTCGACGGTCTTCAACCTTCGGCCTCGATATTTCCCGCCAATTACTCTCATAAACGCTCCGATGCGATGATAGAGAAGTCCGTCTCGCAAGTGAAGAACCCGGTCGCAAGCTGCCAATTCGGCGCGTTGACATTTGGTTCTGCCCAAACGAGAATCAGATTCGCGATTGGCCGAACGAATCAACGGACGAATCATATGAAACGTGTTTTACAAACCGCAGTTGTTATTCTGTGCCTGCAGACTGTTGCCCTCTCCGCGGCACCGAATTCGGGCACGCTGAGGGGAAAGATCGAAAACGAAAAGGGCAAGCCGATCGCGGGCGCTGAAGTTCGCGCGATGCGAATCCGCGATCGCTCAATCAAAGAAACAAAAACCGATCAATCAGGGAGCTATTCATTTGAGCTCGAGCCTGACGACTACACCGTCAGCTTTGACGCGGAAGGGTATCAGGGCGGAACTCTTGTCCAGATGCAACAGGTCGAGGAAGGCAAAGAAACCAGCGTCAAAACCATTCGATTGGGAAAAGCGGGCCACAAGACATCGCTCATACGCGGCGCGGTGTTCGATCGAAATGGAGCCTCGCTCGCGGGCGCAACATTGAAGCTCGTTCGAGTGCCGACCGAAGACGAAGCAAAGGACCGCAAACACATCGCGTCAGTTTCGATGAGCTACACTACGAATAATCACGGCGAGTTCGCGTTTCGAGTTCCCGCCGCTCGCGCGAGGTACCGCATCACAGCGATGCTCGCCGGTTACAAGACAGAATTGAAGACGGTCGATGTCACCGAATCGGAAGCTGTTCCGCTGGCATTTTCGCTGGAGCCTGTAAAACGATAGTGGCTAAAGAGCGACAGCATTCTCAAACGAAACCAATCGAACCCGACGCGCCGGATCATTCAAAGGACAAGCGCGGTGAGTATCTGACCGCTCGCCAGCTTGCCGAGGTTTTGCAGATTAGCGAAGCGACCGTGCATCGCTTGCGCCGAACCGGCCGAATTCCGGCAGTACTGCTGACGGACAGATTGATTCGCTTCAACCTGCGTGAAGTACAAAAGGCATTGCGGCCTTTGGCGAGCAGCGGTGTTCGCGAACGCGAGTCTGATCAGGAAGAAGAGCCAAGCCCACAATTGTCGTTTGAACACCTGTTCCCACAGCCAACCGAAGAGTAAGCCTTGATCTGATGATCTCAAACTTCTAGCTGATCTTCGCGATATCGCCGACTATCACCTTTGCAATTGCATCACGCCCGGAGGACGCCGTTGCGATAACTTCGCCTTTGTCAGGTGTCCGAAACACGGCGGCTTTCGACGTACGCGACACAGCATAAAACGGAGAATCTCGCCGGAGTAGTTTTGGAGCTACGCTCACACGCACTCGGCCTTGCCAGATTCGAGCGCGGCCAACGAGTCGAACTACGCGTCCGCTTTCGCGACCGGTGCGGATCAAGGGTTCGGTTTCCGGGCCGATTCCAATTCGAGATACCTCATCGAGTCGTGCGTCAGCGCCCATCAGCGACTTCGCGAGAATCAAAATCTTCGACGCTGTGTCCCATCCTTCAATGTCGAGTGAGGGATCAGGTTCGGCGATGCCTTCTGATTGAGCTTGCGCGAGCGCATCTTGAAACGAACGATTGTTCTGCTGCATCTCGGTTAGCACATAGTTGGTGGTTCCATTCAGCACGCCGCGAATCTCAACCACTCTCTCGCCCGTGATTTCGTCGGGAATACTAATGCCGGTCGTCCCGCTGTAACGAAGTTGTGCGCCGTTGTCACGCGCAAGTTTTTGAAGAGTTTCGAATCCGTGTACTAGCGGGCCCTTATCAACAGTGACGCAATTGATTCCGCGTTTAAGCGCTTCGGCAATCAAGCTGAGTCCCGGCTCGCCGGTTGCAATGTTCGTGGGAAGGCATTCGATGAGCACGGTCACACCGGCAGCAGGAAGCGCACGAATGAACTCGTTATGATCGGTGATGATTTGACCCGGCGCCAGCTCGCTGAGTGACCCGGCAGATTCTTTGTATGATGCCGCACGGTCGAGAGACAACTCGTCTGTGAGGATCAGTCCGCCGCTCGAATCGGCGATCGCGTCGATCTGGATGTTGACTGATTTATCGGTGAGATATTGAGCGAAGGCCCGGCCTACATTGCCCAACCCGAAAAGCGCGACGCTGACTTTTTTCATCGGCACGTCGTCATGCTCCGGCCACCTCGACTGCCGGCAGCAATCCTTTGATATCGCGCACGACTCGGGCGACGTCTTCCTGATCGGCCACAGCCATCATGAAAAACTTGTAGCCGTTGTAAAAGCACACCAGCCCGTTGCCGAACAACCAAATGCTCGAGAGCATCGGATTGCCGCCAAGAATGATGTTTACCGGAAAGCCTGTGACTGCGCCGCCCGTAAACGCTTCGGCGACCAGACCCGCGCCGGCGGCAATGCTGAACGCTCCCAGCAGCGGCGCGCCGACGTATTTGGCTGCATCGCGTTGAAACTTCACTCGCGCGCGTTCTGCCTCCGAGAGATTACCATCGCGGATCAACGCCTCCTGATTCTTCAGGTACTTCTCATATTTTTCGGAAAGCTTTCTCAATCCATATGGCGCTATCGCGGAGTGAAAAAACCAATTGCCCGCGCCACCCGCTCCGAGCAATACGACGTCGAGCGATGAGAACGCCGCGCCCGCGCGAGTTCCGGCGATAAAGGCGAGCGAAACAACGGCGGCTTTCCCCGGATTCTTCTTTGCCCATCGCCGTGCGCTTGCGAGCGCGCCCAGCAGCGAAGTCGGCAGTCGCGCCGCGGATACGCCGCTGCGTGCCGCTCCGCTCGCGTTTTCGTAGAAACGCTTTGCTTCACCGAACAGATCGGAAGCGGTTTCTTTCGCTCCGCTCGCGGCCTCGCTTGCCCGCTTGGAAGCCTCGCTCGCGGCTTCAGAGGCTTTTTCTTTTATTCCGGAACGGCGCACGGCGTCTTCGGTTGCGGCCGCGGCGCGTCGCGCGGTTTCGCTTACTCGCTCGGTGACTTTGTGCTCGCGATTAAGTCGAGATGCTTCGTCGCGCGCGGCGTCAATCGCCGATGTAGCGGCATCAGTGCCTTTTCGAAGCGCGTCGGTTGTTGCGCGCGCGCCTTTCTCCAGTTTGGATTTGATCTCGAATTTCTCGTCTAACTGCCGGGCAGCGTCTTCAGCGCGCCGCCTCAGCTCATCAAGCTTGCTCGACATGATTGTTACTCCTGATTTGGATATTACCTTGAAAGCGATGCATCAGCCACGCTCATTCATACGCCCTGACTTGTTGCGCAGTTCGGAATGAGATAGCGCGTTGAGTTTCGGAATCTATGCCAGGGTTTCGTCGCGAATTGGAGTCGGACGGCGGTTTTCATCGACCGCAACGTAAACGACTTCGGCTTCGGTGACTCGCGCGCGCTCGTTCGGGTGCGTGATGCGATCGGCTTCGACGAGCACTTTGATAGTGATCGACGTGCGCCCGATTCGAACAAGCTCGGTGTAAAAGCTGACTATGTCTCCGACGAAGACCGGCGCAACAAAAACAACCTCGTGCATTGCTTTGGTGACGATTTTCTTTAGGGTGTGTTTGCGAACCTCGATCGCGGCTGCGATGTCGATGTAACTGAGGATCACGCCGCCGAAGATTGTCCCGTGTGCGTTCGTATCTTTGGGCATCAGCACAACGCGGATTGCGGGTTCGATGCACGGCGTCTTTGATTCGCTCATATGTTCAGAGCGTAGCCTTGCACGCTGGGGGTGTCAAAGCAGAAGCCAGACTGCGTCCATGCACATACTCACTTCGTGAGAAGGGTGTATGCAGCGCCGACGTCTCATGAGGAGGCTGCAACATCAAGTCCCACCTCTGACGAGAGTGTGTGAAAAAGTCCGCTAACCGCGTAGCGGTGACCGATCGATAGAACGGCGGGGGTTCCAAGCGCCTGGCCGCGTAGCGGTCACCTGATTGATTTTAAGCACACTTCCACGGAATGGGTGGCCGCTACGCGGCCTCGGTATTCCAATCGCCGCGTTCTATCGATCGGTCACCGCTACGCGGTTAGCTGGGCTTTTCACTCACTCTCTGACGAGGTGAGTATGCGGAGACCCACGGTCAAAAGAAATCACTCCCCGATATTCGAATCTTTGTGTCTTGATGAGTTTCTGTCTAAGCTTCGAATCATGAGAGACGAAATCGTGGCGGCGGGAGGATTATTGATTGACGAAAGAAAGCGGGTGCTTCTCGTGCACCGGCCTCGATACGACGACTGGTCGTTTCCGAAAGGGAAGCTTGACCCCGGCGAGACGATTGAAGAAGCAGCGTTGCGCGAGGTCAAGGAGGAAACCGGGCTCACATGCCGAATCATTCGCAAGCTCGCGACTTCCCGGTATCGAACACGCCACAACGGTAAGCTTCATTCGAAGGTCGTGCACCTGTTTCTGATGGAGCGAACAGGCGGCCGCATTCGGGTTCCGAAGCACGAAGTCGATCGCGCGGCATGGCTGGAATTTGACGAAGCCATGAAACTCTTGAGCTATGAGCAGGATCGAAAACTTCTCGCGTCATTTTAACTACTGATAACTCTTGCCCGATGCCTTAGAATGCAGTTGTCCGCTTAACAACCCGCCCCACGGAGCGTTCCAATGCCTGACAAGAAGCTGATAACCATGACCACCGACTTTGGTTTGACGGACTATTTCGTCGCCGCGATGAAAGGCGTTATCTACTCGATCAACCCTGCGGCCGAGATCGTCGACATCAGCCACCAGATTCCGGCCCACGACATCTACGCTGCCGCGTTCACGCTGATGTCCTGCTACAAGGATTTTCCCAGGAACACGATTCACCTGGTCGTCGTGGACCCGGGCGTTGGATCCGCGCGGCGTCCGATTATGGTGATGACGGATGAACACAACTTTATTGGTCCCGACAACGGCGTGTTCAGCTACATCTATCAGCGGGAGCACGTGAATCGCGTGGTCCACTTCACGACGGAGCACTACTTCCGGCAACCGGTGTCGAACACGTTTCACGGGCGCGATGTTTTCGCGGCGTGCGCCGCATATGTTTCAAAGCTCGTCGATTGGAAAATGATGGGCGAAGAGGTCAACGATCCGGTTCGTTTCAACACACCGACTCCGACAGTCGTATCGGAGAATCACATTCGAGGCTCTGTTATTCACATCGATCGATTTGGCAACATTATTACCAATCTTACGCCCGCCGAACTTACTTCCGAACGCGTGGGCGCGGGCGCTCGCGTCCGAATAGGCAAACACGAAGCCGCGCGATTGCTGACTCACTTCGCCGAAGCGGATCCGAACGAGTTGTTTGCGTACTTCGGGAGCGCCGGTTTGCTCGAGATAGCCGTGCCGCGCCAATCGGCTGCGCGCCTGATTGAAGCTCGGCGCGGGGTCGAGGTGGAAGTGATCGTACCTTGACCGGCCCTCTCGTTGACACGCATGCGTCCCTGTCCTATCCTTCAATATAACGCTCACGCAGTGGAGAACTCGCAAGGTTGGAAGCAAACCGAAAGGAACAGGAAGATGCCGGGTGAAGCCAATGTAGCAAAGGCAGGCCTCGAGGGAATCGTCGCGGCCGAGTCTCGTCTCAGTGATGTAAACGGCGAAGAAGGGAAGTTGATTTACGCGGGCTACGATATTCACGATCTCGCCGAACACGCGACTTACGAAGAAGTTGTTTACCTTCTGTGGAACGGCAAGTTGCCCACTCGCGCAGCGCTTGCGGAGCTGAAAGAGCAACTCAATAGTGAAGCCGGGCTGCCGTCGCCGATTCAAACTTTGATCAGCTCGCTTCCAAAGAACGCGAACCCGATGGATGTGCTGCGAACAATCGTATCGGCTCTTTCCTTCTACGATCCGGACGGCCCCGATAACTCGGAAGAAGCCAACACGCGAAAGGCTATTCGGCTGACCGCGAAGTTCCCAACGATCGTGACTACTTTTCAGCGCGTCCGAAGCGGGCTGCCGCCGGTTGAACCGCGCAAGGACCTTTCAGTCGCGGGTAATTTTTTGTTTACGCTTCGAGGAGAAGAATCGGACGAAATTGCTACGCGAACAATGGATGTCGCTTTTGTCCTCCACGCGGATCACGAGCTAAACGCGTCAACTTTCGCCGCCAGGGTTACCGCCGCAACGTTGTCGGATATGTATTCCGCGATAGTCTCGGCGATCGGCACGCTTAGGGGGCCCCTGCACGGCGGCGCCAATGAAGGCGTGATCAAGAACCTGCTCGAGATCGGCAGCGTCGAGGGCGTCGAGCAATGGGTGCTTGATGCCTTTGCTCAGAAGAAGAAGATCATGGGATTTGGTCATCGGGTTTATCGCACGGTTGACCCTCGCGCGATTCACCTCGCTGAGATGTCTCGCAAACTCGGCGAGCGAATTGGTGAGACCAAGTGGTACGAGATGTCGAAGAAGATGCAAGAGGTCGTCTTGCGCGAGAAGCATCTGAACGCCAACGTGGACTTTTTCTCGGCTTCGACTTATTACGCGCTTGGAATCCCGACTGACTTGTTTACGCCGATCTTTGCGTGCAGCAGAATATCAGGGTGGACCGCGCACGTGCTAGAACAATTCAAGAAAAATCGGCTGATTCGGCCTCGGGCCGAGTATGTCGGACCTCGGGGATTGAAATACGTTCCGATTGAAGATCGCGGATAGCAGCGGAAGTGACGGATCCTGAAAGAGGCCTCGCCCGTTTGGCTGCTTTATACCGTTCGCTGTTCAGCATCGGATGTACCGGTTTGCATCCTCCCGTTTTAGCAAATCACTAGTCTGCTACAGGAGATCTTAATGAGAGCTTCGAGTCTAGCATTTCTGGTTATTCAATTCGCTTTACTCTCAGCTACCGTGACCGCGGATCCCATGCGGCTTGGCCAAAGCAACCCTAGCCGCGCAGGGATAGAAGGTAACTGGGAAGGCACGCTCAATTCGGCCGCTGGAAAGCTGCGTCTTGTGTTGAAAATCTCAAAGATGGGAGACCTTTTCACGGCTAAGATGGACAGCCCGGATCAGGGCGCTGTGGATCTCGCTGTTGATGCGCTCACATTCGATGACTCGTTCGTGCACTTTGAGATGAAGGCCATTCAAGCGAGTTTCGATGGAGGCCTCAGCCGTGACGGCGGTGAGATATCGGGCCAGTTCATGCAGGGAGTCCCCGCTCCACTGGTCTTGAGGCGGGTAATAACTGGCTCGGGCATTCCATCGCCTGGCGCTGGATTTTCGCGCGGCCGCATCAAGCTTGAACCGTGCGGCTTTTCCAGCGTGACCAAAGACGCGGGCTGCGCGAAGTACGAAGTATTCGAAGATCGTGCCGCGAAGACCGGCCGCAAGATAGCTCTGAATATTGTGATTCTTCCGGCGCTGTCCTCGAAACCGGCGCCCGATCCACTATTCGTGTTTGCGGGTGGCCCAGGGCAGGGAGCGGCAAGCGTTGTAAAAGGCGCCGGCGATTACCTGATCAAGCTTCGGCGCGACCGCGACATTGTCTTTATCGATCAACGCGGAACCGGCGCGTCGAATCCATTGAATTGCAATCTGGTGGCCAACAAAGATGAGATGCGCGGCTACTTTGTTGAGGGGATGACGATTGAGAATCTGCGGGAATGCCGCGCGCAGCTCGAGAAGCTTGCGAACCTCGAGTTGTACACTACTCCGATTGCCGTCGATGACTTCGATGAGGTTCGCGCGGCATTGGGTTACGACAAGATGAACATTCACGGCGGTTCGTATGGAACTTTTTCCGGCCTTGTGTACATTCGACAGCATGGCGACACAGTTCGCACGGCAATGCTGGAAGGCGTCTCGCCGGTGGATGCCAAGATTTACTTGCCGTTCGCAAAGGGAGTCGAGCATTCGCTTGAACGGATGTTCAATGACTGCGCGGGCGACAAAGAGTGCAGCTCTTCGTTTCCGAATCTGCGAGCCGAATTCAAGGAATTGTGTGGAAAGCTCGAGAAACAGCCGGCGGCATTTGAAGCGGCGAACCCGTTCAGCGGCAAACGCGAACCGATCACAATGTCTCGCGAGAGTTTTGCAGAGCATATTCGAACGATGTTGTACATTCCGATCTACTCGCGATGGCTGCCGCTGTTGATCCACGAAGCGAACAAGGACAACCTCGGACCGTTCGCGACGATCGCGTATGCAAACGTGCGAGGAATCGGAGATCAAATTGCCCGCGGAATGCAGCTTTCCGTGGTTTGCGCCGAAGACATACCGTTCATGAGCGAGGAAGAGATCAAGCGAGAAACGTCGGGGACGTTCTACGGAGATTACCGAGTACGAACGGTCATCAAAGCTTGCGAGCAATGGCCGAAGGGCAAGGTCGCTCGCTCGTTCAGCGAGCCGGTGAAATCAGATGTGCCGATCCTGATGATTACCGGAGATCTCGATCCGGTCGCCCCTCCCTGGCTTGCCGCCAGCGCAGCGCGCTCGTTGCCGAACAGCCGGCACATCACGATTCCAAACACCGGTCACTACTTCCGATTCGAGTGTATCGACGATTTGTCGGTGAGCTTCTTGTCGAAAGGATCGTCGAAGGGATTGGATGATTCCTGCGTGAAAAAGATTGAGAGGCCGCCTTTCATCACCCGCCTGCCGCCGCAGTTGGCTAAGTAAATAAAAAAGGGCCGGCATTGGATGCCGACCCTGCCAGTTGTCGTCGCGACCGGCTCAGCTTAAGCACGCCGCACCGGGCGGCTGTTACATAGCCTGGCATCCACAGACGTCACCCACAGTATTTCTATCGATGATTGTTCGGAGCACTCCGCTGGGATACACAACCAGCGATGCGCTGCCTTTTTTGTTGGTCTCGTCTACCTCTGCGTAAAGGCGCCGATCAGAGGCCACGTGCTTGAGCGTAATCGTCGAGCCCTTGATGGTTACTGTTCCGGTGCCGCTCAGTGTAAAGCCGCCGCAGTTTGTAAAGGTGTAAGCCCCGCTCGTTTTATCGAACTGAAGCTGATTGCCATTGCTGTCGTCTACAATGCAGGTCGAAAAGACCCCGTTTGCGCTTGCGCTGCCGGTTCCAAAGCCTGTGACTCCCGACATCATCAGCAGAAGCGCCACCAAAGTCAGCACGACGGTTGTGTTCCCACGAAAGCCGCTCACTTTCACAAGAGTGTGCATTTTTTGTCCTCTCCTCTAGATTGTTTTTTTGTCTGAAGCTATTGGTAAGTTGAAGCGACGCGAATATATCGATGCGTGTTGAACAAGTCAAGACGATAGCGCTTCAAGATCGCGTCTGGGTCGAGTTCGGGCGGGATTACTCAAACGCCATCATCAGCGCTTGGAGCTTCAAGCGACTTGGTCATCAACTCACGCGTTGCGTCGAAGCGAGACAGCCTCTCCATCGCGGCGACAGATCTGTTTATGGCCGGTCGGATATAAGAGACATAAGCGGGGTTGTTTTGAGCGGCCTGCGACGCATATGTTCCGACTGCTTTTAACATTCGCTGCACGGTCATCAGTTCCAACTCAGTTCGAAATGCGCCCAGGTCGGGAATTGGAACTCTCGAAGTTGATTTCCTCTCGATGAACAGTTCGATCAGTTCCGCAATCGTGTTGGGCGACAGTGATGTATATGGATCATTTACCAACGAAACCAGATCATAGCTGGCCGGTCCCATTCGTGCGTCCTGGTAATCGATGATGAACATCTCGCCTGAATGCATCATTAAATTGCGCGCGTGGTAATCACGATGAGCGAGCACTAGAGGACGTTCGGCGAGTTCCACGCATAGCGTCTTGAAGTCAGCCTGCACCGCGTTCGCGGCCGCCGGCTCTAGTCGCTTGTGAAGGTAGCGGTTGAAATAGTTTGCGAAAAAGAAGCCGAGTTCCCATCGCAGCTTCGCTTCGTCAAACGCGAGGTGTGAGCAGATGGAATCGGCCTCCAGAGCCGTTTCCGTGGCATCTTGAATTTTGACGATCAGCTCTACGGCCTCTCGGTATGCTTGGGTTACTTCCTTTTCCGCGCGAGTCTCAATCCAATCCTGAAGCCGGACATCGCCGACATCCTGAATCAAAATCGCTGACTCGGATCCGGAAACCGCCAGTATCCGCGGCACCGGGAGACCCGCATCGAGCAGGAGTCTGGTGACTTCAAGATGAGCACAGGGATCGTTAGCGAAAGTGAGCCGTGCGGCGAAATTCTCAGCTTCGAGTCTTGCCAGTCGATCGACTGCCCTTTCGCGTTCGTCAAACGGCGAGCCATATTGCGCGACGATGACAGTCCGTTCGCCCGACCTGGCGCGATAGTACGAACGCGTGGACGCGTCGCCAGTCAGCTTCGTGATCGAGACATCGCTGGGATCGACGTTCAGGTAAGACGCCACCCACCTTGCGATCGCTCCCAAACCCGTTTCCAATGCTGAAACCATATTCTCTAAACCGCCGGCGGATTCAGTTGCACGATGATATTGTCGCCCGCGATTTCGCCGCGTTCGACTTCCTTGACCCGATCGCGCCTGACGACTACCGCTCTTTCGATCATTGCCCCGCCCGGTATTCGCACTCCGTCGGCAATCACCGACTGTCGAACTCGCGCGCCGCGCTCGATGGTCACGTCATCCCAGAGTACGGATTCATCGACGCTGGCGCTGTTATCAATCGCGCACCTTTCACCAATGACGTTCGAGAGGCCTCGCTTGCGCATGAAGCCCAGATTCGCCTCGAAGTAGCGTTCGAGGGTGCTCATCTCATGCCATTCGCCGTCAGCGACGTGACCTATCACGGTCTCACCGGCGGCTATCGCCTGCGGGAAAACGTGCATTGTCGAATGAGAGAATTGGCAGCGCGGAACGTACTCAAAGATTCGAGGGGACATCACCTGGATTCCTGTAAACATGAGCGGGGGACGATCGGCGGTTGCAACGACTCCTGTACTTTTTGAAACCTCCGCGCTGAGGGCCACGGCATCGGGGAACCCGGCAAACCGCGTGATTCGATGTTGATCGACTTCGACAATGCTGAAGTGTTCGTACGCGGTGTTGGGCTTTAGCACGAGTGTGGCTATGGCGCTTCGTTCCTGATGCTCTCGGATGACGCGTTCAAGATCGATGTCTGTTACGAGCTTGCCGTTGATAACCACAAAGTCGTCGCCGGCCAGCGACTCTCGAACTACATCGAGCGCACCCGAAGTGCCGAGGATCGTCTCTTCGAAGGAATAGGTGATATTGACTCCCAGGCGGGAACCGTCGCCAAGCGCGTTTCGAATTGAATCCGGTTGATGATGAAGGTTGACGATCAGGTCGCGAATTCCATACGAAGCCAGATATTCAACCGAATAATCGATCAGCGGGCGATTGAGTACGGGAATCGCGGCTTTTGTGCGATGCTCGGTCAGCGGCCAAAGGCGCGTGCCGAATCCCGCCGCGAGAATGAAACCCTTCATATTGGTCATAGTGCGTTCAAAATTATCTCCTCCGCCGGTCCGTTGATTATTCCTGCTGCGCGCGGCGCGCGTCAATGCGAGGGCTTGCTGAAAAGCGGTGCGCATTCCCAGCGATTGGCCGATCTGAGTTGATTCACTTATTTCGATCAGTTAGATTTACCGCGCTAATCGGACGCCGATCCTATCGTTACGCGCTCAAAAGCTTGTTCTGCTCGGGAAGAGGCCTGCGCTGATGATTGTTAGCTACAGACCAGCCGCGATTGTCGCCGCGAATTCCGTCGATAACTACTGTCGATGGGATGGAAGCAGCGCGCCTCATTATGAAGTATGGTTTATCACGCTCAACCACCGGGCCTCGCAGCGCGGCTTCTGGTTCCGATACACGATGGAAGTCTCCCCTGGTTCGAACGAGCCGGTTGCCGGTCTGTGGGCGGCGTCTTTCTCCCGCGCGGCTTATGACGACAACTTCGGGCTGAAGCGCGCGTACGCGATTGAACATTGTGAATTCGACCGAGTAAATGATTTCAGAGTCAGGATCGGCGAAGCGATGTTGTCATCGACTCACGCTCGGGGAAATGTACAACAGGGTGCAAACACCATCGAGTGGGATCTGAGCTATGTGCCTTGCGAATCCACTTACCATCACGCGAGTAAGACTCTGATTCGGCTCGCAAGACCTTCGTCGTTTGTCTGCTCTCCAAATCTTGATACTCGCTTTAGTGGCCGAATCGTCGTGAACGGTAAAACGATAGAGCTTGAAGACGAGCCGGGCTGCCAATCGCATCTCTGGGGACGCAAGCACGTGGATGACTGGGTGTGGGTTCATTCAAACGGATTCGAAAAGCATCCGGGAACAGTCTTCGAAGGTTTGGCTGCTCGCCCGCGCCGCGCCGGACGCACGCTTCCTCCGATTCAGTCGCTCTACCTGCGTCATCGAGGCGAAGAATATCGATTTGTCAGGCTGCGTTTGGCCGAGCAGTGGCAACACAAGCTCGGAATGGGATACTGGTCTTTCTCCGCGATGAATACCCGGATGTATATCGAGGGCGCTGCTCAATGTCGAATGCGCGATATGCTCCAGGCCGAATACTCAGATCCGGATGGTGAGCGGCTCTATTGCGTCAACAGCGAAATCGCAAATCTCAAAATCAGACTCTTCCGGCGAACTCATGGATTGAGCTGGCGTCACGTAGAAACAATCAAGTCGTACGCTACGGCGCACCTCGAACACGCGGCGCGCGTTCCGGACTCACAGCTCAAGATGGCGTTCGAGTGATCGAGGTTAGAATCTTGCCTCGGATTAGTTCAGGCACCGTAAGCAAGCTTTTCAGACTAATAGCACCAATCGGGTGTCTAAGCTCTGTAGAATGCAAACTAGCTCAGTGGAGCTCGGAGGATCGGGCAATCTTCCGAATACCGGAGACATCAGAATCATTTGAAAGTCGTTAGAGGGAAGCAAATCATGACTCGAGAAACCAAAGCCAACTTGAATCTTCTATTACGAACGCGACGCGCAATCTCGGCTGCGATTGCGGTGACGATTTCCGTGACGCTCGGGCTCGGCGCGTTGATGCCGGCCGCCGCGGATACCAAATCAAAGACCGCGAGCGCCGGGCTGTCGGAGAATCAACAGATCATTCATCTGCTCAACCGAATCGGATACGCGCCGCGACCCGGGGATGTCGAACGCGTCAAGCGAATGGGCATCGAGAAATACATCGATCTTCAGTTGCATCCCGAGCGAATCGAGGATTCGGCAATCGAAGCGCGCCTCGCGAACTTCCCGTCCTTGCGAATGACCCTGGCCGAGATTCAAGCGAAGTATCCGCCGCCGAACCTGTTGGCGCGCGAGCTTGGGCTCAGGCAGGGAAAGAACGCGCAGCTTCAACTGCCGCCCGGCGAGGGCGCCGACGACAACACCAAACGAGAATACCGGCAGCAGGTGATGTCTTATTATCAGGAGCACGGCCTGCGCCCGCCTCAGTTCCTGTTGCAGGAACTGCAAGCCCAGAAAATCATTCGCGCGGCCTACAGCGAACGCCAGCTTCAGGAGGAGATGACTGATTTCTGGTTTAATCACTTCAATATTTTTTGGGCCAAGAACGCCGACCGTGACCTGACCACTCGTTACGAACTGGATGTGATTCGTCCGAACACGATGGGCAAGTTCAAAGACTTGTTGATGGCTACGGCGAAGAGCCCGGCGATGCTCGTGTATCTCGACAACTTCCAATCGATGTCTCCGAATGCTCAGCTTCCGCAGCGTCGCGGGCAGTTTCAACGAAGACCCGGCGCGTTTGGCGGGGGAATCGGAAACCCGCGACAGGGACAGCGCCCAAACGATCCGATCTATCGCGACCGCCAGATGGATCCCCAGAATGATCGCGAAGTCCAGCGCGAACAGATGCCGAATCAGCCGAGGCCCGCGCAACCGAATGCGCTTCGGAATCGCAAGCCTGGGATCAACGAAAACTACGCGCGTGAAATAATGGAGCTTCACACGCTCGGCGTTGAAGGCGGATACTCACAGAAAGATGTTCAGGAAGTTGCGCGATGTTTGACCGGTTGGACGCTCGATCGCCCGCGACAGGGCACTCAGTTCATGTTCCGCGAGTTTATGCACGACAACGGCGAGAAGACCGTGCTTGGCCACAAAATTCCGGCGGGCGGCGGCATCAAAGACGGCGAGATGGTGATCGATATCCTCGCTCATCATCCGAACACGGCGAAATTCATCTCGACAAAACTCGTGCGTCGATTCGTGAGTGACACTCCGCCGCAGTCTTTGGTTGATCGCGTCTCTGCCGTTTACATGAAGACCGATGGCGATATTCGCGAGATGATGCGCACGATCCTCACTTCGCCTGAGTTCAACTCGAAAGAAGCGTATCGCGCGAAGATCAAGTCACCGTTCGAGCTTGCGGTTTCGGCGATTCGCGTTCTGGGTGCCGAGATAAAGACGCCGCTTCAGGCCGCTCAGTTCATTTCGAAAATGGGGCAGCCGCTGTACTTGTATCAAGCGCCGACCGGGTATCCAGACAGAGCCGATCAGTGGGTGAATACAGGTGCGCTGCTCGAGAGATTGAATTTCGGACTCGCGCTGACGACGAACAAAGTTCGAGGGACTGTGTTTGATGTGAAACGCGCCGCAGGTAACACCGACATGTCTGACAGAGAGCGATTGCTCGATCAGGCGATCGCATCGTTGTTGAACGGAGATGTTTCAAAGGAAACGCGCGCGGTTCTCGACAAGCAATTGAAGGAAGGTGTTTCGGTAAAGGGAGAACTGGGAGCGGTGCCTCCGATTCCACAAGGCGAGGACTTGATGGCCGAAAACTCAATGCAATCGCTCCCGCCCGATGCGGGCAAGGGTCAGAAGGGAGTGGGCAATCCGGCGCGGCTCGATCGTCGCTTCGGCGGTCAGAATATGGGTCCTCAAATTGCCATGTCAGCCGATGAGCTCGAGAGCGCGAAAGTATTCGGCCTGGTGCTCGGCTCACCCGAGTTCCAGCGACGTTAAAATTGGTTCAGAGTTCCGGGTTCAGAGTTCCGGGTTCAACGCTTCAAGTGATGTCTGCAGCGAACTCTGAACCCTAAACTCTAAACCCTGAACTCTGAACCCTGAACTCTGAACCCTGAACTCTGAACCCTGAACCCTGAACTCTGAACTCTGAACCCTGAACCAGAAACATTAGTCGGAGAAAAATCATGGCAGTAACACGAAGATTCTTTATCAAATCATCAGGGATAACGCTGGCGAGCTTTGCTGCGGCGCCTTCGTTCTTGAAGCGAGCAGCGCTCGCTCAAACAACCGGCGCGGCGGGTAAGGATCATCCGATCATCATCGCTATCTTTCAGCGAGGCGCGATGGATGGAATCTCCGCCGTAATCCCCTTCGGCGATAAAAACTACTACAGCGTGCGCCCGAACATCGCAGTGCCCGAGCCGAAGGCTGGCAACGCGGACGCGGCCCTCGATCTCGACGGGTACTTCGCGCTGCATCCGGCGCTTGCTTCCTTCAAGCCGATCTATGACGAAGGTCATCTCGCGATCGTCCAGGCGGTCGGTTCGCCTGATAACACTCGATCTCACTTTGACGCGCAGGATTACATGGAAGCGGGAACCCCCGGCAATAAGGGAACCGGTGACGGCTGGCTCAATCGCTACATGCAAGCGAGAAAGGATCCGAAGGCGACGCCGTTTCGCGCTGTTTCGCTTACGTCGAACCTGCCGCGCACACTGATCGGACCCGCGCCGTCGATCGCGATGACCAACATCGCGGACTTTGGCGTGAGAGCAGGGCAGGGAAACGGACAGGTTGCAAAAGGGTTCGAGGAACTCTATTCAACGAGCCTCGGAGACGCGCTTCACGGTACGGGCAAGGAAGCCTTCGAAGCGGTGAAGATGTTGAAGAGGGCGAACCCGCAACAGTATCAAGCTGCGAACGGCGCAAACTATCCTCGTTCGCCGTTTGGAAACTCGCTTCTGCAGATCGCGCAGTTGATCAAATCTGATGTCGGCATCGAAGTGGCTTTCACCGACGTCGGCGGTTGGGACACTCACGCCAATCAAGGCAGCTCGCGCGGACAGTTGGCAAACCGTCTACAGGATTTCAGCCAGGGTATCGCGGCGCTGTACAAAGACCTCGGCGATCGCATGCGCAACGTCGTGATTCTTACAATGACCGAGTTCGGCCGGACGATAAGGCAGAACGGCTCGGGCGGGACGGATCACGGTCACGCGAGTTGTTTGTTCGTCGCGGGCGGCCCGGTGAAAGGCGGCAAGGTCTACGGCAAGTGGCCGGGGCTTTCTACCGAGCAGTTGTACGAAGGCCGAGACCTGGCGCTGACGACTGACTTTCGCGATGTGTTCTCGGAGATCGCCACGCGTCACATGGGCGCGAGCAACTTGAACACGATTTTCCCGGGTTTCAGCACGAGCCCGTCGAACTTCCGCGGATTCATTCGAGCGTAGCAGCGCAAGCTGGCGGCTTGCGGTGTGCCCAACGAGCGGCTCGGTGCCGCTTGTTACCTGGCAAGAGGGCGTGTCACGCGCCCTCTTGCGCATCGATGTAAATCCCAAGATGAATTTTCTTCGCATCGCCCTCGCCGCATTTCTGGTCCAGCCAATCTGCGCCAGCCGCACAACGACTCCTGCTCAAGACAAGCAAGCCGATGCTCCGATCAAAGTTCAAACAACACTTGTAAGCGTGCCCGTGATTGTCAGCGATCATCAGGGAAGATACATTCCGGGACTGAAGCTGGAAGACTTCAAGCTGTATCAGGATCGAGCCGAACAACCCATCTCGGTGTTCGAAACGGCGGAAGAACCGTTGAACGTCGCATTGCTCATCGACACCAGCCGAAGCACGCTGCCCGTGCTGGGCGACATCAAGAGCGCGGGCGTGAAATTCATCAAGGAGTTGAGATCGCAGGATCGCGCGATGATCGTCGCTCTTGATTACGATGTTCACGTGTTGAGTCAGTTGACCTCTGATCGCAAAGCGCTCGAACGGGCAATGAAGAGCGCGACAACGGGTGAGCAATTCGGAACTGTCTTGCGCGACGCTTTAGCCGATGTGATCGAGCGAAGCTTCAAGAGCGTCGATGGGCGCAAAGCCATCGTTGTTCTGACCGATGGAAAAGACGCGGGCAGCCGAATCAGCGAGCAGACCTTGCTGGACGAAGCGGCCGAATCTGGCGCGATGATCTACACGGTCTTCTTTGAGACTGGATTTGCTCGACGTGGCTGGATTGACGCGCCTCCTTTTCCGCGGCGTCGAGGAATGAGACGCAATCCCTTTCCTCCTCAGGGAGGGCCTCGACGCGAGCAGCGCCGGCAGCGTGTTGAGATGAAGAACGAGCAAGCGATAGATTTTCTCGAGGCGCTGGCGGAGGTTTCAGCCGGGCGCTGTTACAGTAGCGAGGCGTCCGATTTGGCGAAGACTTTCAGCCTCATTGCCGAAGAGCTTCGCCATCAGTACCGCCTGGGATTCTATCCGGATAACAGTAAGATCGACGGCAATCGGCACACTCTGAGAGTTGAGGTGACCGCGCCGAATGCCGTGGTCAGGGCGCGTCGAAGTTATCAGGCAGCGAGCCTCGCGAATGGGTCTTGAAGGCAAAGTTCAGGTGCCGCCACCAAAATGAACAGCTTGCACGCTACGCACGTGACGTGACATTCTGCCACTCGCACCGCGGCCGAGGCCTCACGACGCTCAAGGACTTGTAGAAAAAATTGCCGAGCACTCGAAAAGGCTTAGGCGAACCCACAAGGATCAACTTTTATGATCGTGAAAGTCGCGGCTGTGCAAGCGGCGCCCGTTTATTTGGATCTCGCTCGCTCAGTTGAAAAGGCGATTCGTCTGATAAGCGACGCCGCCTCGCAAGGCGCCGAGCTCATCGTTTTTCCTGAAACCTGGCTGCCCGGTTATCCCGCGTGGCTGGACTGCTGCCGCGATGTCGCGTTGTGGGATCATGCGCCGGTGAAAAAAGTCTTCGCGCGGTTGATGGAGAACAGCGTAGTCGTGCCTGGGCCGGCGACTGAGGCGCTCGCCGCGGCAGCTCGCGATCAGGGCGTCGTGTTGAATATTAGCGTTCACGAACGTGTGATCGAGGGCGCGGGGCGCGGCACTCTCTACAACACGATGCTGACTTTCGGGTCCGATGGCTCACTGCTTAATCGGCATCGCAAGATCATGCCGACTTACACCGAGCGAATGATCTGGGGCCAGGGTGATGGGTCGAGCTTGCACGCTGTCGATACGGATGCCGGACGAATCGGCGGCCTGATTTGTTGGGAGCACTGGATGCCGCTGGCACGACAGGTTCTTCACGACTCCGGCGAAGACATTCACATCGCCGCATGGCCTCAGGTGAAAGAGATGAACCTGGTCGCGAGCCGGCATTACGCATTTGAGGGAAGATGTTTTGTAATCGCTTGCGGCGCGGTAATGAAAGCCAGCGAGCTTCCTTCTGAGCTTGAACCAATCGAATCATTGAGGCAGGCACCCGATTCATTTGTGCTCAACGGTGGAAGCGCGATCATCGCGCCTGACGGCTCACTGCTCGCGGGACCGGTGTTCAAAGAAGAAGCGATTGTGACCGCGGATCTGGATTTATCTCTAATCGCCGAGGAGAATTTGGCCCTCGATGTGACCGGCCATTATTCACGGCCTGATATCTTTGACGTGAAGCTGCGGAACGACTTCAGCGAGTGAACTCCACTGCTATAGCGGACTATCCCGGCTTGGCGTTTCTTCTTCATTTTTGTTATACAGCCGGGCGAGGTGACAACCAGCTTGAACAAGCTTTGGCCGGTACTGATTCTCTTACATTTCTCTGGCGGCGTTGTTCGCGCGCAGACGCAACCGGCTCCGGCCGCCACGGACGCTCCATTTATTGTTCCGGCTCGCCCAACGTTCTCGAACCCGGCGGAGTTCCAGAGGCCGGGGGTGCTTCAGCTTGAACTCGGTTACAGCGACAATTTCCATGCTCCCGGAGTCAGCAGCGAATATGACACTCCCATCGCGATTCGCTTTTCGGTAAGCTCGCGCTTCCTTGTTGAAGCGGACATCGATGCAGTGATTTCACAGAGTGCGCCCAGTCAAACCAGCGTCACAGGTTTTGGCGACTGCCAGTTTGGGATTCAGACTGTGCTCTTCCACGAACACGAGACGTCGCCCGGCGTGGCATTGGCTTACTACATCAAGGTTCCGACGGCGAGCGGCTCGAATGGGCTCGGAACCGGAAGAGTAGATCACAACTTTATTGCACTGGTGAGCAAGACCTTTGACAAGACCACCTTCGACTTCAATGCGATATACCTGTTGGCTGGCCGGACGTCGCGCAACGGACATTCCTCGAGCGGGCAAGGCGCGTTCGCCGTATCCCAGGGGCTGACAAAACGGTTGGGTGTTCAGGGCGAGGTCAGCGGCTTCAGCCGGAATGACGAACAGCTTGGCGCGATGGTGGGACTCGCTGTTGGGACCTATCAAGTCGGTGAGCGGTTGGTGCTCGACGCCGGTGTGCGATTCGGTTTAACTCATGACGCGCCATCGAGCGGCTTTGTAGCGGGTATGACCGTAGGAGTCTCAGACCTTCACAAGAGGAAGCACTGAGCGATGGCCACGAAGTGTCGTCCCGAAGTGGGCGTAAAGTTGCTCCTTTGATGACTGCGTCAAATAGCATAAACACTTCGTCCCTGCCCGTAGTACGAATCGTACACGTGTTGATAAACGACATCGCACTTACTTTGATAGATCTCTGGTGCGAATTTCTCTGGAAGTGTGTCCAGCGTTTCTTCTATAGCTAGCCGCACTGCTGCCCTCGACTGCTGGCGCATCCTCCAGTCAAGCACGAGCTTCTCTCGCTTCAACGTCGCCAGCAAGTCCCGAGCAGCTTTCTTCACCTGCTCTGTCTCGCGTTTGGTCAATGATATATCTGGTCTGATTAGCAGATCGAAGATCGCCAGTTCCTCTTCCGATAGCTCCTCCGCGATTCCGCGCTTCTCTTCTTCGTTGAGCGCTTGCGCGAAGTCAACCAGTTCTTCAAACAGGCTCTCGACGTTCTTTGAACCCGAGTTGTACTCATCGATCATTCGCTGAAATCTCTCCAGGTAGTCCATTCTTGTTCGGTTCATCAAAACTAGGCTGTTGAGCTTTCGGGCAAGCGCGGCCCGCAGCTTCTCAACTTCGATCCGCTTGCGGCTACTCTGAAAATGCGACCTCAATGCTTCAAAGTCGATTCTACTCAGGTCAATTAAGTCTGCGCCGAACGGGTCCGACGGGTCGCGCTGAATCACGTAGCCTTCAGTTGCTATCGACCGATCAAGCAATTCTTCAACGGCGCCCATCACCGCAGTGATGTCTGCCTCCTGAGTCAGAGAAAGGATCTTCTCCGCGAGCACCGAGAACAGTTTGCAAATCGGTGCGAACTCGGTTGCTGCCGGGTCAGGCAGAATTGCTTTGTAGACCTTCCCGACTCGGGACGCCAGCGACAGGTACTTTCGCTTCGACTCATCGTTGATCAGGATCGCATCGACGGCGTCGTCCAGTAGACTCACACGCTCGAAGCCGGGCGCAGCTTGTATCCGCGATAGATCGATTCCAAGCTCTACACAGAACTCTCGCGCTTGTTCAATCGCGACCTTGAGCAGCTCAAACAGTTCGCGCTTGTCCTTGATCGGCATCTCGCCTTCTGTGGCGCTCCCGCCAATCCCGGAACCATAGATGGCAAGCGCCTTCTGCAAGTCGCGAAAGACTCCAACGTAGTCCACGATCAAACCAGTTTCCTTGTCCCTGAACACACGATTGGCTCGCGCTATCGTCTGCATCAGCGTGTGATTGCGCATCGGCTTGTCCAGGTAGATAGTCGAGCACGACGGTACGTCGAAGCCCGTTATCCACATGGCGCAAACGAAGACGATCCGAAACGGATTGGCCGGGTCTTTGAACTTCTCGTCGAGACCTTCTTTGACCATCCGCCGTCTGTGCGTAGCGATGTCGAGCCCCTTGTTCTTGAAGTCCTCGATCTCGTTCTGCGACTGCGAGACGACCACGGCCATGTCAGTCTGTTCCATAAACGCTATCTTCGCCCTCAGCTTCTCTGCTTCAACAATGTCAGCCTCTCCAAGTTGCTCTCTCAAGCCCTCAAGATATTTCTGCCAGTACTTCTGGACCTTGTCATACATCCGCACAGCCGCGGCCTTGTCGATCGAGATCACCATCGCCTTGCCCGTATACCCACGGCCCATGAAATGCGCCACGATGTCTTCACCAATTTTCTCAAGCCGCTCGTCGCGCGTGATCAAGTGATACTCGCGAGCGAACTCTCGTTCCAGCTTCTTCTCCTGTTCTTCATTTAACTCAGCCTCTTCGAGCAGTTGCTCCATCTCGGTGTTGAGGTCCTGATTGGTGAGTTGTAGCTCGGGGATTCGGTTCTCGTAATAGAGCGGCACGGTTGCGCCGTCATCCACCGACTGCTTGAAGTCGTAGATGCTCACATAGTCGCCGAACACATCGCGCGTTCGTTCTTCTCCGGCCATAAGCGGTGTGCCGGTGAAACCGATAAAGGAGGCGTTGGGCAACGCGTTGCGCATGTTCATCGCAAATACGTCGTACTGGCTGCGATGCGCTTCGTCGGTGATGACAATAATATCCGAGCGATCTGAGAGCTGTGGATATGGCTTGCCCTGATCGGTGCGAAACTTCTGAATCAAGGTGAAGACGCAGCGGTGATCTTCCTGCAAGAGTTGCTTCAGGTGCTCGCCGCTTCCGGCCCTCACCTGGTCTTCAGGCTCGATGACCGCGCCGGCTCGGGCGAAGTTCTTGTAAATCTGATTATCCAAATCATCGCGGTCGGTCACCACAACAAACGTCCAGTTGCCGGCCAGCTTGCGCAGAATCTTCTGGGTGAAGAAGACCATCGAATAGCTCTTGCCGCTACCCTGAGTGTGCCAAAAGACTCCAAGCCTGCCTCGGTTCTCCTTGATCTTATCGACGGCATCGATCGCGCTGTTCACGCCGAGGTACTGGTGGTTCTTAGCTACGAGCTTGATCAGTCCGCCGCGTTCTTCGCTGAACAGGGTGAAGTTCTCGATAAGGTCCAGCAGACGGGCGGGCTCGCAGGTTCCGCGAATCATCGTCTCGAGGCTGACGATCCCTTCTTCGCCCTCGCTATTGATCTTTTTCCATTCAGCGAAGTTCTCCCAATCCGCACTGATGCTTCCGATACCGCTCTTGCTTCCGTTCGAGAGGATTATGAAGGCGTCGTACAAAAATAGATGGGGGATCGCGGTCTTGTAGTCGCGGAGGTTCCGCTCGAACGCGTGTTCAAGGCGCCTGTGTGAGGCTTTCAGCTCAATGAAAACAAGGGGCAGTCCGTTGACGAATCCCACGAGATCGGCCCTTCGTTTGTACATCTCGCCGGTAACCCAGAACTGCGACGCGAGAAAGAAGTCGTTGTTCGAAGGTTCATTCCAGTCAATGACGCGTACCGTTTCTAGGGCGTCTTCTTGCCCTTGCTCATCGCCGCGAACCGTCACCTTCACCCCGTTCTTAAGAAGGCGATAGATCTCGTTATTGGCCTGGCCAAGGCTCATCGTGCTTCGATCGCGAGTCAGTTCTTCAATGACCTGTGAAGCCGCGTCCTCATTCAAATCCCGATTCAGTTTAGTGAGGGCGGTTCGCAGCCGCTTAATCAGAACTACTTCGCTGCTGGTTTCGCGCCCCAGCGTGCCTTGTTCGCCGAAGGTCTCGTAGAAACAGTTAGCTGACGTCCAGCCGATATCGCGAAAGAGAGCAATAGCCGGCTGCTCAATCAGTGCGTTTTCTGAGTAGTCACTGCTCATTATGTTCGCCACAATACGAGGCCAGCGCTCTACTGGAGCACAACGGCTAGAAAATCGCGAATCTCCGAAGTGTCGAATAGGTCCGTTATGCTAACGCCAGACGATAGACGCTCGCTGATGTCAAAAACCTTGTCGAGGCTGAGCTTCTTCTGGGGAGAGACGAATCCCTCATCCAATGAGCAGTTCTCAATTTCGCCGGAAAGAATGCACAGACCGTTACTCCTCAGGTGACTCAACGCGAGAGGAACGCTTTGATGCGTCAACTCCGACGAAGTCTTCGCCGTGTAAAACGCTTCTTCCTCGGTTGCCTTTATCTCCGACCTCAGTCTTTGCAATCTGCCGTAGACTTTACCCCCGCGGTCGTCAAACGTACACGACTGCCGAAAGAACGCCTCGCCAAGACTGACCACACTCGCGTGGGCTTTTACATCGTCGCCGTACCTTTTCCTCTCCTCCCCTCGGTCCCTTAAGAGAAAATCGAAATCTGCAAACACAAAACAGTCTATGCCAAGCTTGAGAACAAGCTTAACCAAGCGAGTGAGATTATCCTTTCCTCCAACCGAGACGATTGAGACGTTCTGCTCATCGAGTTTTTTTGGGAAGAGTTCCTTTGCGGCGACCCTCAGGATAAAGTCATCGAAGCCTTCGCACACAATTACTTTGTCGGCGAAGAAAAGCTCGGACTGCTTGCTTTCTATCAGGAGATCCTTGAACTCGCGCAGATTGACGAGCCTTGCGGATGTCCCTTCCTCTTCCTTACGAACCAGGATTACATGCAGGTCTGCCTGAATACTGCGAATAAACTCGGAGCTGTGCGTTGTTAGAATGACCTGATTTCTCGTGCCCGAGAGAAACTCGTCGAGACGATCACTGATTACGCGCCGGGCGTGTGGGTGCAAGTAGATTTCTGGCTCTTCTAGGCAAAGAAGAGCCGACGTGACGGTATTGACGTATTGGGTGTAGTAGTTGAAGAGGCCGATAATGGTTGCACTCTGAATTCCTGATCCTTTCTCAGTTAACAGCGACTTGAAACCATCGTCTACATAAATCAGACAGCTCTTATATAGGTCCACCTGCGAATCTGGATTGAACTGGAAGTGAAGCTCAGTGCCAGGAAAGGCGACGTCAAGCGCCGATTGCACTATCTCCGTCTTCACACCATCGAATATTCTGTCTCCGATTGCGCGTACGGATTCAAGCGCCTCCTTTAATTCTGCGGATTGTTCCGGACCCGCCGTCAAATGCTTCATTAGCTTTCCATACCAGGTCCAGTTCGATAGACGCATTTGGTTTTGTGGGTCTCGAAACGATGGTACTCGCGCGCTTTGCAATAGTTCATTTCGAATGGGTGCTTTGAAAGCGAGAATCCAATCGTCCTCAGGCCCTTCGCGATATAGGAAACGAATCTCTTTAGAGATAGCCCCGCTCTCACCCTTCACGGCGCAAAACGCGAATGCGAACACGTGCTTGTCTTCGAATTGGTTCTCAAAGGTCGCCTGATTCCGAAGCTTTGGGTCGACCCATTCCTTGTCTCGCCTGTCCAAGGATTCGTGGTCAATTTCGAATATCACGTTGTAGCGTGTGGGAAGGTCATCCTTAAGGATGCGACGGGCTTGTCTCCTAATTATTCGACCGCCCTCGCGCTCCAGAACTTCGCTGTAGATGTAGAAGCCAAAGCATTTGTACATTTCATCATAGTTGAGCGGCTCGTTTGCGCCTCGTTCAAGTTGGCACCAGATGAAAAGATGGTCCGCGGTTTGAACAACTACCTCACCGTCGGCGGTTTCCTTCCACGAGTAGAAGTCTCCTTCCGTCAGGTTCTCCCCTTTGGCGTACGTTGGGCTATTCTCTCCAAGTACTAAGTCAATAGCTCTGATGATGTTGCTCTTGCCGGCATTGTTGCGGCCAATTATTACGTTCTTACCCTTGGAAAATGACACGTCCAGTTCAGCGATTGAACGATAATTCTTGATGTAGAGTCTTGAGAGGTGCATGGAGTCTCAAACTGATTAGTGACCAGGCTTCTTAAGCGGGATCTCTCCTGCAATCAGCTTCGGCAATAGAAGGTCCCGGCTGCGCCGAAGATTCTCGTTCTTGTGCATAAGCAGATTGATTTCCTCAAGTATCGTCGTGGTGGACCGCGCGAATTCTTCCGCTACCTCCCGGGCACCGAGAATTACCGCTTTGTTTGTCAGTTCTGTCCAGTGACGCTTGTACTCTTTCGTTTCAACGAGGTTGCGGATGACAAAGAACAAGTAGAGAATCGGCAACTTAGTATTCGAAACGAAGGGCACAACGTTTGGGCCAACGGAAAACGGCTCGACCATAAGCTGCATCTTGCAAGTGTGATCGCCAAACACGACGATTGGGTTACTTGGGGTTGCCCAGAAGTCGGGGGCGTTGTCGTGGTAGCCTAGCAGACTAGTTCGTGACTGATCGATCACTGGTACATTTCCTTCGTCAACTACATCGGAATCCGTGTAGACTCTCCCAGCCTTAAGTCGTTTCACAAGTTCTCTGACCCGTTGAACGCTCCACGTCTGCGGTAGAGGGCCTTGCTTGGATGTGAACATCTTAACTTTCTCGTGGCCGGGGAAGCGGAAGTGGACGAACCACTCGCGGTAAATCGCCTGTGCCATCTCTTCGAGTATCGTGATGCGCCGCGTGCTGTTTTCGATCAGGTCGTCGTACGCTGACAAAATGGTGGCTATCCTACGCTGGACGGGAGCCGAAGGCAGCTTGAAACAGAAGCCCCGGATGGAGTCCAGCGTTATGCTTGCTTGACTCGCGGCTCCCTGCGCAGTCCCGATGATGTAGTGTTTGAACAAAGGGCTTCTCAAGAGGTAAAAGAGAAAGCGTTTGTCGAGTGGCGGTTTGGGCTGAACGATGACGGCATTTTGATTGAGCAAAGCTCCCGATGCGCGGCGCGGTACTCTTACGACCTTGCCCACAACGGATTGAGGATTACTTGGCCAAGAACCGACGGTCTGGATAACCACGTCTCCCTCTTCGAGCCGATATCTTGAGAATGCAGCAGCCAACTCGGTTGGAATAAAAGTCAAACTGGCTGTATCAATAGAGTTTTCCGTGAAGTCGCTAACTTTGACGATCGGTGTTCCGGCAGGCGTATACCAACCGCTTTTGAACGCGAACCCCTTGTGCGTGGTTATTTGAGAACCAAGCATAACCATTCCGTTCGTATGTTGGACGGTATCAGCCAAGAACTCCCCCGTTCTTATTGCAATGAGGTCCTAGTGTGATGTGACTAGCGAGACCTTTCAAGAACTCGCTTCGAGCAGGTGTAGTACGTTGTCACTGATCTGCTCTTCCAAACTCCGCGCTTCCGTGCTCAACACCTCGAACTCCTCGTTCAATTCTTCGAGCCTCTCGTAGAAATCGAAACCATCGGCCGCTCGTTCTGCGACACCTACATATCGGCCGGGGTTGAGGCTCCAGCCCTGTGCTTCGATCTCCCCTTGCGTCGCCACCTTGCACAAGCCCGAAACATCCGCGTAGCCGCCATCAGGGAACTTCTCCTTGAGCAACTGCTTGCTGCCGTTAGCTGTCTCCGGTTCTTCTTCGCGGTAGAGCCGCACAATGTTTGACAGAAACTCGATTTGCTCCGGAGTGAACTCGCGGTGAGCCCGATCCACCTGCCTGAAGATGTGCCGCGCGTCGATGAACAACACCTTGTTTTTGCGTGGTGGGTTGGCCTTGCCTCGATCCAGAAACCAGAGTGTGCAGGGAAGAGTCACCGTGTAAAAGAAGTTCGGGCTTACCGCGATCATCACATCAACCGCGCCGGCTTCGATCAGTAGCTTTCGAATCTCAAGCTCTGAAGCGCGCGAATCGCCAGCCGAGTTCGCCATCACGAACCCTGCGCGCCCGGTCGAATTCAATGCGCTGTAGAAGGACTGAATCCAAAGATAGTTGGCGTTGTCCACGCGCGGCAGTCCGAATGGATAACGCCGGTCTCCCTTGAGCCGCTCCTTATCGACCTTGTCCACGTTGAACGGCGGATTGGCCATAACGAAGTCGAACTTGCCTACACTCTTGTGAATGTCTTCATAGTAACTGTTGCCCTGCCGGATATCGCCCGACAGCCCGTGCACCGCGAGGTTCATCCGGCTGAGGCGAATGGTCTCAGCCACTTTCTCCTGTCCATAAACGGCGATCTCGCTGTTGGGATTCTTCTTGTGAGTCGCGACGAACCGCGCGCTCTGCACGAACATACCTCCTGAACCGCACGCGGGATCAAAGATTCTTCCGTGGAATGGCTCGATCACTTCGACAATCAGTCTGACGATAGACGTCGGAGTGAAGAACTCACCGCCTTTCTGGCCCTCGCTCATCGCGAACTTGCCGAGAAAGTACTCATAGATCTTGCCGAAGGCGTCGCCTTCCATGTCCATGCGAACCGAAGCAAAGATCTTCAGCAGCGCGACGAGCGTGTCATTCTCCAATGATGTGTAGGTCCTGGGTAGAACGTCCTTGAGATCTTCGTTCTCGTCGCCGATTGCGCGCATCGCCTGGTTGATAGCTTTGCCGATGTCCGCGCCTTCGGGAAGATTTAGTAGAGTCGAGAAGCGAGCGGCTTCGGGCAAATAGAGTACGCCCCGCGCTTGATAGTCGGTCCTGCCGACCTTGCGGCGTCCGGTGCCTTTTGTGGCAAGTTCCTTTTGAGCCTCGGTGAACTTATGATCGGCATAGCGAAGAAAGATTAATCCGAGAACCGGAACGGAGTATTCTGACGACTTGAGCTTGGAGTTCGCGCGCAGTTCATCCGCCGCGGCCCAGAGTTTCTTCTCGATCTCGTTATGATTTGCCGGCATATATGGGAAGCTCTCGGCTTCGATCTTCGATCCTGTAAACTATCGCGGACCCAAAGGCCTTAAGCGTTAGTCGCAATATACATGACAGACAACGAGGTCGCAATGGTCGCTATCGGGCGGAAACTACCGGCCCCGAAATGAATAACTCCCGCTTGTGGCTGCCGAGCGCCGGGCGTCCAACCAAGTGTCGATAGATGAAGGTCATTGTGCGAATTGATTTTGCCCCGTGGCGGGGATACCTTAATCACGTGACCGATTCAGACCACCGAGAAGAACAATCCGCAATCGACAACGCGGAAGTTGCGCGGGTTCTTCAGCAAATAGCCGATATGCTCGAGTTCAAAAACGAAAACCAATTCAAGTACCGTTCATATCAAATGGCCGCCGAGACAATCGGCTCAATGGGAACGCCCATCGCCGAGATTGCCGGACGCGGCGGCGCAGCCGAGCTCCAGCAGATTCCCGGCATCGGCAAGACCATCAGCTCGCAGATACTCGAAATCATCCAGACCGGCAAATCGCCATACTTCGAAGAGCTGACGAAAGATATTCCCGCCTCGGTGCTCGATCTTCGCCGCGTCTCGGGGATCGGCCTGAAGACAGCGCAACTGCTCTTTCGAGATTTCGGCATCAAGAGTCTCGCGGAGCTGAAGTCGTTTGCTGAGGACGGCGGACTTGCCTCGGTGCCAGGTCTTGGCGAGAAGACGCTCGCTCGCGTTAAGGCTTCGCTTGCGAGAATACTCCATGAGGGGTAGGCGAATACTCGATCGGAATTAACCGCTGATTTACGCAGCCTAACGGTTCGCTGATTCACGCTGATCCGCGGTTAATTCGGCGTTCAAATCTCCGTCCCCGGTGGATACACAACACCGCAATCAACTATCTTCCAGCCTTCGGGCGCACGCACAAGTTCGAGGTTGATGATGTATTTAGCCTCGAGGCTTGCTGCGATTTCAGCGGGAAAAATGATCGGCCATATTCTGTCTTCGGAGGTCAACTCTTCCGCTTCAACCATCGAACCTTCAACTCGAACGACGCGAAAGTAGCCTTCGAGCGCGCCCACGTCGCCCGGAGTGTCGATGTCATATTCGCTGCGTCCGCCCTCTTCGAACGACGTCAGGAATTCCGGAAAGTTGAACGCTCCGCGTTGGCTGCCGGTCCAACTCGCAAGATCACCCGCAATCGCGAGCGCACGTGGCACAGTTGCGCGAAGCTCATTCAACACGGCAAGTGAATCTTCGGCACTGGCGACTTCTCGCTGCTTGACCCATTTGAAAAACTCCACGAGCGAGTCGATTGACTGGCCGGCAGTGTTCGCATCCTCGGACTTGATTGATCCAGACCCAAACATTCGCTCCACGTACCAATGCGCTAAGAAGTCGCGGAGCTTCGCCGGAGTGAGCTCGCTGAGGTCTCGATCCGATGAGAAGTAACTCGAGAGTATTTGTAGCGAAGCTGAATGACGCGCGTACCTGGAAGACTCGATATCTGCGAGGAATTCCGAGATTGCTTGAGCGAGCGTCATCGCTTCTTTGGACTGCTCTTGATTGGGGTCTTCTTGACGACTTTTGATTTTGTTGAACTCTTCCGGGCGAGTTTTGCGGCGGGTTTGCGCTTGCTTGTTGCCGCGCGAGCAGATGGGCTCGCTTTCTTCGCTGCCGGCTTTGCTTTCGATTTGACGCTCTTCTTTTGCGGCCCAGCCTTTTTCGTTCGAGCCTGATTGCGCTTCTTCGATGGCGCAGGGGCGGCTTTCGCAGGACTGCTGTTGCCGTTGAACAAATCCCAAAGATCCTGGTCGTCCTTCAAATCCTCCAACCCATCGACCGGTTGTTTATAGTGAAGCAGCACCGCATACAGGTGCTCGATCGAAAAGTCCTTGTCTCCGATCAAAGAACGCAGCACCTTCTCGACGCGCTGTGGCGCCTGCTCGGCTACGCGTTCGAACGCCACCGTCGGGATGTCCGGGTCCTTTACGTAGCTCCACACCAGTTCCTTCCAATCCGGCACGTGACGATCAGGTTCCTCTGTCTCGAACACTCGCCTGAACCTTGTGTAATCGGGAAGCAGCACGATTCCATCGAAGTCATCGCAAAGGATCGTGATCTCACCCGCCGAAGCAAACGGCGCGGGCAACGCCGGCAAATCCGGCATACTCAATTCCTGGCCGAGTTCTTTTTTGTATCTCTCCGCTGGAGTCAATCCGGTATCCGGATCACGACGCTCGGTTAAGAGATATCGCTCGAACCTTTGAAGCGTCGAGCTGAGCTTGCCGGATGCGACGGTCAATTCGTCGCAGCCAAACAAATCACAGAACGCGGCGACTTGTTCGCGGCGGGCCTTCTCGATTGCTTCGGGCGTGTCAAAGTCATCAAACGCGCGGCGCATCTCGAGCCACGCGAGCGCCGATTCCTTATCGGGCATCAGGAACTGAAGCCCGGAGAAGATCAGGTTATTTCCAAGCGGCAGGAGCCGAGCGATGATGAATTGGCCGCGTTTGAAAGGTGACTCCTGAGAGCGGGTCCTCACAGTGTAAACATCGCCACTCTCCAAATCGCGAAGCTGCGCTGAGCCTTTACCCGCGGTGCCAACTTCGAAAACGCTGTTGATCGAATCCTGCCAGTCCAGCAGTATCTCGCGGTCGGCGTCTTCGATCGCCAGCTCGGTGTCCATGTAGCGCGCAATGACTCCATCACCGTCTTCGTCAAACCAATCAAACAGGAACCAATCGAGCACGCTTTCCGAATCGTGCTCGTCTTCGGGTTGGGCGGCTTCGAAGAAAAGCTTTCGCTGAACGTCGTATTCGTCCTTTAGAGGCCCATCTGTTGCAAACTGTACAAGCTCGTTCTTTAGGCGCTCTACGCGATTGAATTGAACTGCCGATACGGAAGATCTGGAAACTGAGGACATCTAAAACTCCTGTCTTCGAAGAAATGATGAATGATGAACAATGAATGATGAACGAAAGATAAAGCGCGTAATCTGCCATCACTCAAGATTCATGAGTCATCATTCCCACCCTTCATTCGAACAGGAATTCTATTCCCCGGTTTCGAAATACGTCAATGAGTGATGCGTGAAAAGTGATGAGCCATCACGCATCACGTTTCACGCATCAACGTTTCACGCATCGCATCACGTTTCACGCATCATTCATCATTTCTTCTTTATCTGTTCGAGCGCATCCGTGGCAAGACTAACGAGGTAGGGATCCTGATTTTGGCGAGCCCGCTCGAGCGCGGGAATTGCGGACCGATCACCAATCAAACCGAGCGCCGTGGCCGCCTGGCGCTTCACTTCGCTGTCACCGTCCGAGGCGAGCAGCCGAATAAGCGTTGGAACAGCCGGCTGGGATCCGCGTCCGTTGACGCCTAATCCGCGCGCCGCTTGAGCTCGAACAAACGGACTCTTGTCCGAGAGCGCATTCGTCAACGCCGCGATTGCGTCTGCGTCCGGATGATCGCCAAGCGACACCGCGGCGGCTCCTCGCACCTCCAGGTCTTTTTGGGTGAGACCACCCATCAGGGCTCGGGTTCGCTCCGCCCCTTGAAATCCGCCCAGCGCATACGCGGCGGCCTTTCTTACAAACTGCACCTTGTCTTGTGTCAATCGCGCCGCAAGTAGAGGAACAATCGACGAGTCGCGACGCGAGGCCAAACTATTCACCGCAGCCGCACGCACTCGCGGCGAGTTGTCTGCCAATGCGCTCTCGAGAGCCGGCAGAACAGCGTTGCCTTCGAATGAGGAAAGCATCATCACTGCTTCGCGGCGTTCTTCTTCATCGGATGATTTGAGACGCGCGGACCAATGCGCCACTTCGGATTCGATAGTGCTGGGGATTTGCGGAAAATCAGGTCGAATGCCCGCCGCCGCTGCAAAAGCAAACAGCAGTATTAGGATGACTTGGCCGGCCGCGATTTGTGGGTGTCGTTCAAGCGTTTGCATTCGCGATCGCTACATCACTTTTCTGGAAGCGAACGACGATGCTCGCGTATCCGCCCGGCGTCTGACGCGATCCCATTCACTGACGACTCGCGCCCGGCGATTCTCGAGCGCATCCGCCAGCAGGTTCATCAGTTCATCGTCAAACAGATCGGGCTTGCTTGCCTGGTCCCGAAGCGACTCCATGATATTTATGTAGTCGAGCACTTCGGCGATCTCAGGTTCGGAAAGAGTTTCCGCTTTGAACTTGAGCGATTGGCGATTGGTGGTGATTCGGTCTCCCATCGTGCACCTCCCTGGAGCGACGCGGGAGAGCGCCCACCGTTCAGAATGGGAGTCAGCCCGCTGGAGGACTTGCCTTAGTTGTTCGTGAGACCCTGCCCACGACTCTTGTCATATTCCTCGTTTCGTCCTGCCTTGTTGCTTTGTTGATGGCGTCATAATAGCCAATGCCTTTTGCTAAATCAAGCGCGACGGATGCGATCATCAACGTGGACTTAATCGAATCAGCAATCGGTTGACACTCGCTTCAACCGGCCCCTAGAATTGACCTTCATCAGCCAAAAGGAGCGGCCGTTGCAAACGAGAGACACGCTGACCGAAAACATCCCACCCCAATTCGCCGACCGCCGCATTCCGATCGATGAGCCTAAACCGTTTCCGATTGCGCGGCGAGCGCTCGCCGTCGCGGCCGCGTGGCTCATACCGGGCGCCGGACACCTGGTGCTTGGCCGATACGGACGAGCGTTGCTGTTCTTCGTCACCATAGTGAGCGCGTTTGCATTTGGCGTGAGCTTGAACGGACACCTTTATTGGCCGATGGCCGCCGAGCCCCCGTCAACGTTTCATTTCGATCTGATCACGATTCTGTGGTTCTTCGCCGAGATCGGATCGGGTCTTTGCTATATCGTGTCTTACGTCCTGGGGTTCGGAACCGCGCCGATTCCGCAAGCCGCCGCGTCGCCTACTTTTGAGTACGGCAATACATTCATGTTTCTCGCCGGCTTGCTCAACTACCTTGTCATTCACGACGCATTCGACATTTCGGCAGGGAGAAAACGATGATGCACGTGTTGATGATGTCGATGTATGCGGCGATGGCCGCGATCGTGCTGGCCGCGGTCGATCCCAAATCGGATACGACGCGCGGGCGAGTTCTGCATGGATTGAAGATATTCGGTTCGTTTCTTGGTATCGGTCTGTTGCTCTCGTGGGTTTTGTTTCCTATTCCCTGGTAAAGAAACCAGCGAAACCCCTCTCGCAGTTGAAGAATTCAAAGCCCTCGGGTTACATTCACCACCGGTGAAACAATCTGTCTGCGTGAGAAGTATCATGAAACGCTCGATTGCGATTGCTATTTTGTTTATCTGGCTCGGCGCCACGCTAACGATGCCGGCCATCGCAAAGAGTTCGGCAGAAACATACGCCGCCCGATCTCAGAAACCCGTCCCGAAACCACCGTCTCCAGATAAAACCGAGCCCGACAAATCAGCAAATAATCTCCTCGCCGAAGCGGAACTGAAGAAGCTGCAGGGCGCCTGGCAAGTGATCAGGTGGGAAGACGAGAGCGGTCAACCGGCTTCCGCGGACGAGATGAAGGACTTCACTCTGTCTTTCGAAGGCGATGTGTTGACGATGCGCAAAGGCAAGGACGATCCCGGGACGAAGTGCCAGTTTCGAATCGATCCCGCAAAGCTTCCCAAATGGATCGATATGGGAATGCCGGCCATCTCAGAGGGAGCGACTGTTCTGGAAGGTATCTACAGCCTCGACGGTGACGCGTTGAGCCTGTGCATTACAAGCGGATTGATGAACAACGTGCCGCCGCCGCGGCCAACTGAATTCAAAACCAAACCGAATGAGAAGTACGCCGTGCTGGTGCTGACAAGAATTCATTGACGCTTTGTGCGCGTCATTTCTTTGCATACTTCCAGTTCCGCGCCTTACCCTCAGACAACCATTCAACCGCGGTCTGGAGCCGCGTCTTCCGAGTTTCTTCGGTCTTCGCTTCGGTTAGCCATTCGACGTACTCCTTCTTGTTGCTGTAATTGAATTGATCGAACGTCGCGAGCGCTTTCTTGTTCTTCCTGAGTGCCGCAGCCAGGTAATCGGGGACAACCAACTCTTTCTTCTCAGTCGCCCGCGGACGCGGCGCAGGTTTGATCCCCGAGTCATGAAGATTGACCGCATCTTTGATTTGTTTGATCAGCGATTTGTCTTTGGGCAAATCGGCGAGCTTCGTGATCTTGCCGTACTGGCCCATCCCTTCTGAGGAGCTTGCCTCTCCACTCATCGTCCCGCCGTCGGTGTACCAGAATCCGAACGCGCAATGTTGTTTGAATGAAGCCATGCTACACAGCACGCGAGCGTTCTTCTCACTCGGGCTCTTGTACATGAAATGCGGAAAGCTCCACTTCATCGTCTCTTCGACTGAAGGACACGTGTCGTGAATCAGAGTTCTGAGATGAGTGAGTATCGGCTTCGCAAAGTCCGCCGACTTCGCTATGTAAGCATCCACACGCGGATTTTTAGTCCCCATTCTTCAAGCTCCTTTGATTGGTTTGCGAAGTGGCTATTGTCGTCAGGTTCGAGTCCGAGATCAAGGGCTCGGTGCTCGGTCTGCGATCCAATAGCCGTTCGGCGCACTCATTGGCGGGCTTCCACTCCTCTGGTGGATTTTAGTAATGAAGATCGGAGAGTTTGTCTGGCCGCAGGACAGAGTCAATCACATTGCGGGCCACGGCATCACTCCTGAAGAATTTGAGGAAACATGTTTTGGACGTGCCTTAGTTCAACGAGCGAGATCCGAAGGACAGAATCCGGTATACTATGTCCTCGGTCAGACCCTGGGCGGTCGTTATCTGTTCTGTGTTGTGATTCAGTTTCCTGATGGAAAAGGATACCCGATCACGGCGCGCACGATGACCGACAACGAAAGACGGAGATACAAGCAATGGGCAAATCTGTGAACATCGCGAATATTCCGCAGACCGATTCCATTCAAGAACTGGCACGCTTCTGGGACACGCATGACCTTACTGATTTTGAGGATCAGTTGGAAGAGCTAGTGGAACCGGTATTCGAGCCGGAAGCGGTGATCAGTGTCCAGTTGGCGCCCGAAGAGATCGAGGCATTAGATGAGCTTGCGAAGTCCAAAGGCGTTGCCTCAGTGGATCTGATCCGGCAATGGGTGCTGGAAAAGATTCACGCCTCGTGAGAAACAAATTCTGCACCGCATTCAAGGAGTGACTTTCACTATATAGCTCTATTGAGATGGCAGGGACAATATTCATTAGCTGTGGCCAGTTCAGCGAAGCTGAGAAATCTAGGTCGGTCGGTTTGCGACTTCGTGAGCCGAACAACTTCTTTTGAGCCCTATTTCGCTGACAACCAAAGCACGCTTGATGATCTCATTCAGAATGTTTTTGCTGCACTGGATCGCTGCGCTGGTTTCATCGCCATCATGCACCATCGCGATGAGGTCGCTACGCCTGAAGCTATTAAGATCAGGGGTTCGATTTGGATCGAGCAGGAACTTGCCATTGCAGCGTTTCTTCAGAACATCGTGGGAAAACAAATACAAGTTCGACTCTATGTCGAGAGAGGTATTATTCGCGAGGGCCTACGAGACAAGTTGATTCTCAACCCTGTGGTGTTCGACGCTGACAAAGAGGTGATCGAGGATTTGGCGCAAGTCCTTCCCTCGTGGGATGCGTCCGACCTTCGCTTTCTTTTGATATTAGTCACCAGAACAGAGCGGGTAGCGCCCGCGACTACAAGCTCGTGATAAAAGTAGAAAACCGTGGATCTAAGACGATTAGGAACTATTGCGTTGACGCGCTATTCCCAACGCCGTTTACAACCAGTGCTAGCCATGCTCGACACATTCAGGGCGACGGTTGGCCTGGCTTTCAGCGCTATAGGGTAACCTCGGACAACTCGCCAGTCGGACCCATATACCCTGCCCCGCCCGTTTCGCTTCTTAGCTTTGACTACTACATTAATCCTGATAACGCGGCGCACCAGAATGCGCTTCATGAATAAGTGGTCATCCGATTGATCGCTGATGACCAAATCGTCGATGAGGTCAAAAAACAGATTTCCGAGTTGATGTAGTGGGGTGTGGTCGGCTAGCTGGACACCGACTATATTGACAGTGATCGTGCTCTGAGTCTCGAATCTCTGCTGAATTTCTCGCCGACGATGCCTAGGGACTCCTTCGCCGCAAGAGGTCGGATCTCAACCTCGACTCGCTTCACGAGCCGCGACGTCGCGCTTCGATGCCAGACTGCGCCACGCATCTTCGATCAACGCCCGAAGCAGAGACAACTCGACATTCGCCAGACGCACCAACATTAGCGGATAACAACGATAGTGATCGGTGACGTAAAACGTCTCGGGATGCTTGCCCATCAGGACTTCACGAGCCGCGTATTCCACCTTCAAAACAAGAGACTCACCGTCCTGGTGAAAGCGAGCAAGAATTCTTCCTCCGGCACGGAATGCGGGTGTGCCGTACGATGTACCCTCTTCGACGCCCGGCAGCTCGAGCGCGAGCCGGCGCACCGTGTCGAACGTGACCCGCTTAGTCTCGGGTTTCTTCTTTGGTTTGCTCAATAGTGTCCGGAAGTCGCTATCGCGTTACGCGGTCCGCTTGCGATCAAAGAAAAACAGACAAGTCCTTTCTCATGCACGAGGTGTTGGCTGCGCAGGCATCTCGGCCCAGAACTTTCTTATCTCTCCTCGTGGATCGTTTTCGACTCGAGTGTCGGTGTCGAACACCATCGTCGCGCGAGCCGCCGCGTCATAAGCCGGCCAACGCGGAATGCGCGGGTTGTTCGGATCGCCCGTGTTCGCAAACGCGACCCACACCGAAGCGAGCCGATCGCACATCACTTTGCCTTCCGCCGAACCAACGCCGACGATTGTGTCTCGCACGCCGTGGAACGAAGCGGCTACATCGGCGCCGTGAACCGCGCCGAATTTGCCGCCAAACCCCGGGCTCTCCCAAGACCACAGATACATGTAAGCCGAAGCCTTGCCGAGCGCCGCCTTCCGTTCAGCTTGCGTGATAGCCGAGCGGCGAAACCCGGCGTCGGTGAAGATCTGAGCCTGAATCAGGAACGGCGACTTCTGTGGATATCGTTGCTTGTACATCTTGAGAATGTCGTCGGCCTTCTCTTCGTATCGCTGACTCAATATCGTCTTGAGCCCCGCTTCATCCAGATTGAAATTGGTCAAGCTCAGCGCCGCGTCTTCGAGCGTGGTCGAGATGATCATCGGCACATCCGCTGATTCCGGCGGCGCGACGGGATCGAATGGATGATGCGGAAGAATGTTTCCATCCATCACCGGCGCGAATCCAGCGATGCCCGTTTGCGCCTCCAGAAGTTGCTGCCACGAAACCTTTTGGATATCGGCGATGCGCGTCTTCGGGATCTCGAGCTTCGCAAGCAATTGTTCCGCGTTCTTTGTAGCCGCCTCGCGAGTTGTGAATCGCAATGCCGAGCCGCTCTGCACTGCCGCTCGATTGAACAAGCCCTTCGCGGACGGAGTAGCAAGCACAGCCGAGGTCTTCGCTCCACCGCCCGACTGGCCGAAGATCATCACACGGCTCGCATCGCCGCCGAAGTTTTCAATGTTCTCTCGCACCCATTGAAGCGACGCCACCAGATCCATGATCCCGACCACGCCGGCGCTCGAGAACTCCGGCGGCGCGCCCAGATCAGCAAGGTGTGTGTACCCGTAACTCGCCAGCCTATGATTCACGGTAACAACTACCACATCGCCAAACAGAGCCAGTTGAGCGCCGTCGAACCCCGGCGCGTTCCCCGACCCGGTGGTGTAGCCGCCTCCGTGAAACGAGACCAGCACCGCTCGTTTCTTTGCGTCGTTCACTCCCGGCGTCCAGACATTCAGCACCAGACAGTCTTCACCCATGCCTCCCGATTGCTGATCCCACTGGATCATCATTCCGTACTCGGATCGCAGGTTCGCGGGTATCTGAGGACAGATCTGACCGTGACCGAAGCACTCGCGCACGCCGGTCCAGGGCGTAGGTTTCTTTGGCGGCATGAAACGATTCTTACCGCCCGTCGGCGCGCCGTATGGAATTCCCTTGAACTCCTTGATCCCGGAGTTCGCAATTCCCTGAACCTTACCGGACGTTGTTTCGACGACGTGAAAAATCTGACTCGCGCCGTTCGGACTAGCCGAACTCGGAGTCGCGCCGGTGGACTGAGATGCTGCGCGTGACACCAGACCCGGTACTGCGCCTGCGGCCGCCGCCGCCATCGAAACTCCCTTGATGAAACTGCGGCGGTTCAACCTCGAATTACGGATCACGGGCTTCTTCGAGTTCATAGCATCTCTCCTTTAGCGAATTGGCGGGAAGATATTTCTCTCTCAGCGTAATCTCAGCGCGCTCCGCGTCTCGGCGGTGAATTTGCAGGAATAAACAGCTCACCGCAGAGGCGCCGAGAACGCAGAGAACGCGCAGAGTTGGACTCCTTTTGCGATCACACCAGCTTTTGATTCTTGATTGGCAGCTCGCGAATGCGCTTGCCGGTCGCCGCAAAGATAGCATTGCAGATCGCGGGCGCAATCGGCGGCACGCCCGGCTCCCCGACACCCGCGGGAGGCGCTTCGCTCTGCACGATGTGCACGTGAGTCTCCATCGGCGCTTCGTTCATCCGCGCGACTTTGTAATCGTGAAAGTTCGACTGCTGAATCTCACCCTTCGCAGCCGTGATCTCGCTCATCAGCGCGATGTTTGCACCGAAAACCGCCGCGCCTTCGAATTGCGACCTCACGCGATCCGGGTTGATCACTGTGCCGGCATCGACTGCGTAGTACACGTGCGGTATTCGGAGCTTTCCTGCGCTGTCGACTTCAACCTCGACCACGGCCGCGACATAAGTCAGGAAGCTGTAGTGCGCGGCAATCCCGAGCGCTCGTCCTTTGGTTGGTTTCTTCTTCGCCCAGCCGGACTGATCCGCCACGAGTTCGATCACACTGCGCAAGCGTCCAGTGTCGTACGGAAACTTGGCCGACATTCGGTTCGCCTGCGCGGGTGCAATAGTACGAGCCGGACCGATCAGATCGAGTAAATACTCGACCGAATCCCGTTTCGCGTTATGCGCCAGCTCGTCTGCGAAGGAGTGAATCGCGAATGCGTGCTGGATATTGGCTACCGAACGCAGCCAGCCGATCCGAACGTGATGCTCCGCGGGTCCGTTTTCGGCTCGATGATTTGGAATAGCGAATGGCAGATTCGTCCATCCCATGTCCAGCTCGAAGCCCTGCGCGGTCCTGGCAACAGGCCCCGCAAAAGTCGACCCGATAGTCGGGAACGCGCATCGTTGCAGCCACGCAGTCGGCCGGCCCTTGTCATCCACCGCCGCCTTCATGTACATCGCCGAAACCGTGTGGAAGTAGTCAAAGCGAATATCGTCTTCGCGACTCCAGGTGACGTTCACCGGTTTGCCGACAGCCTTCGAGAGTAACGCTGCTTCCGCGACGTAGTCGGGTTTCGACTTGCGACCGAAGCCTCCCCCTAACAGCGTCACGTGACATTCGACGTTCTTCTTGTCGATTCCGAGCGCTGCCGCAACGGTATCCTGAACCGCCTGCGGATTCTGAGTCGCGGCGTAGACCATCACTTTGCCGTCTTTATACTCAGCGACAGCCGCCGGCGGTTCCATCGGCGCGTGCGAGAGATGCGGAGCGTAGTATTCGGCTTCGTAGGTTTTGCCGCCTTTCGCGAACTCAGCGTCTACGTCACCGACGTTGCGCGCGGGCTTTTGCGGCTTGCGTACAGTGTCAAGCAGCGACTGTTTGTAGGCAGCCGAATCGTAGCTCGCATTGTCGCTGGGCTCCCACTCGACGGTGAGTTTCTCGCGTCCCTTCATCGCAGCCCATGTGTTGGTTGCAACTACGGCAACGCCGCCCAACGGTTTGAATCCGTGCGGAGGAGTAAAGTCGGGCAACGCGACGACCTGTTTCACACCGGCGACCTTCTTTGCTTCCTGGTCGTCATATTTTCTGAGCTTGCCGCCAAGCACCGGCGATCGCTCGATCGATGCGTAGAGCATTCCCGGCATTCGCGCATCGATGCCGAAGATCCCCTTGCCTGTCGTCAGGTCACTTCGGTCGATGGTAGGCAATTCCTTTCCTATGTAGCGATACTCTGAAGATGACTTGTACTTGAGCTCTTGTTTGTTCGGCGCGGTTTGCTGAGCGGCAAGCGATGCAAGCTCTCCATAACCAAGCTTCTTTCCGCTCGTGTGAATGACCTGATGGTTTTGCGCTTTGCATTCGCCGGCTGCGACTCCCCACTTCGCTGCGGCGGCGCGCTCGAGCATCAAACGCGCGCTTGCTCCCGTATCGCGCATCGCGTCGTAGAAGTCGCGAATCGAGCACGAGCCGTCGGTGTTCTGCGAGCCGTACTTCACATCGCCGAGCGCCTGCTCGATCTTGATCATCTTCCAATCGGCATCCAGCTCTTCGACGGCGACCATCGGCAACACGCTGCGAATCCCGGTTCCCATCTCCGATCGATGAGCGATGATCGTTACTGTTCCGTCGGTATCGATGCCGAGATAAACGCTTGGATGCCACGCGGCGTTATCAACTCCCGAAGCGAGCGCCTTCACGGGCAACACGCGAGCCGCAAGCACAAACGCGCCGGCCGAGAACACGCTTCCCAAAAATGTGCGGCGAGTGACTACTTCTATTCTGTTCATTTCTTCACCTCCGCCGCTTGTTTGATCGCCTGGCGAATTCGTTGATAGGTTCCGCACCGGCAGATGTTGCCGCGCATGGCAGTGTCGATGTCGGTGTCCGTAGGCTTGGGCTTGAGCTTCAGCAGAGCCGCCGCTTGCATGATTTGTCCGCTCTGACAGTAACCACACTGCGCAACGTTGCACTGTTGCCACGCCACTTGAAGCGGATGGTCAGCCTTCGAGCTGAGGCCTTCGATTGTGAGCACGTCTTTATCAGCGGCGCTCTTCATCGTGGTTTGGCAACTGCGTTTCGCTTCGCCGTTGATGTGAACCGTGCAAGCTCCGCACAGTCCGGCTCCGCAGCCGAACTTCGTGCCGGTGAGTTGTATCTCATCGCGCAGATACCACAGCAGTGGCATGTCGGGGTCGCCGTCGTATTGCCGGGGCGCCCCGTTTACTTTCAATGTGATCATCGTGATTTCTCCCAAGGTGTTCCAGCTTGTACGGGCGTCCCTCGGCGGGCGCCCCTCCTCGCCAATGAGAGCCTTTCGCCCGAGGGGCGCCCACTGAGGGACGCCCGTACAAGTTCATTTAATTGCCGCGTTCTTGCTCGCTTCTTTGCTCAAGCCGTTGAAGAACTCGAAAATCTTAGCAATGTTCGCCGCGTTATGACGAATCCAAACTTCGTGATCGGCGCCCGGCACTTCAATGTAGGTGTGCTTGATGCCAAGCTCCTTCATCTTTGCCACCGAAGCTCGCGACACATCGGGTCTGACGATCATGTCCTTCTCGCCTTGCATAACAAGGAATGAAAGAGTTTTGACCTTGTCGCCCGGCGCGAATCGATCATCGATGCCGCCACCCGCAATCGGCGCAACGCCCGCCCAAATCTCCGGATGCTTTGCGGCGTAGAAGTAAGAGCCCCAGCCGCCCATCGAATGCCCGGTCAAAAAGATTCGGTTCTCATCGATGTTGAATTCCTTCTTCACCATGTTGAACACATTCATCGTGTCAGAGTAAGCCAAGTCCTGCACCGTCAGCTTGAGATTCTTTTCATTCTCGAATCCCGGTTCGCCTTCGATCAAACCGCGACCGATGCCGGGAATTCCCCAGAACGAGCGAACTGAATAACCCATCGGGCAGACAACAATGTAGCCGTACTTCTCCGCAAGCTCGGCGACTCCTTCGAAGCGGATCTGCTGGACCGGTGTGATGTTCAATCCATGAAGCATCACGATCAGCGGCCACTTCTTCGACTTGTCGTAGTTGCGCGGGACGAAGATCGAATAAGGCGTCCACAATCCATCGGCCTCTTTGAATTGATAAACACGATCCTGAATGAAGTCACTGGCAAGCCGGTCTATCAACAGTTGAGCAAACCCGGCAGCGGTTCCCGAGGGAGCCGCCGGACGCGCGGGCGTGGGTGTTGGTTTCTGCGCCGTTCCGGTCGCTGCCGCGACGCTTGGGGGCACTCCGCCTTCGGACACTCGAGGCATCACCGCTGCTTGCGCTGACTCCGGCGCCTGAAGCTCTTTCATGTCGGCGATCATCAACTCGCCGGTGAGTTGCGCAAACGCCGCAACCTGTCGCACAAATTGATTCGCGTCGAAGCGATCCATCTGCGACGCAGACGAGGTGCCCCAATACGCGCCCATAGAACCCATGATCGAAAAGCCCGGCTTGTTGATTCGATTCGCAAGCCCGCCCAATCCATACCACGGGCCTTGAGACCTGCCGTTCTTACCGGGTCTGGCGGGCGCGCGAATGAACACGCCTTTCAGGTGATTATCTTCGACCGCTTTGTGCGCGAGCGCGATCATGTTGTCGTTCGCCGATACATAAAGGTTATGAAGATCCGCGCGGCCACTCGGCTTGATTGTGTCGCCGTCTTCGATGTACTCAATTTGTCCGAGATGCTCCATACCGATTACTGCCACGACCTTGTCTTTGTAGCTGGGATTCTTCGCGAGCCAGTCCTCGGCCGCGAATGCGCGTTCGCCGCCGGGCATGAAGTGACGGTTATCCATGAAGAACATCAGCGTTCGCGGCCGGTCGGGACGCGGGATGTTTGAAAAGTATTTTGCTGTCGCGAGAAATCCGAACGCGCCGTCATCCTGCGAGATCGACGGCCCGTCGCTGTGAGTGCTGAACATCACCATCTCATCTTGTGGTGTGCCGTAGTTCTTCCCTGGCAAATAGCTGATGAGTTGCCATGTCTCGGTCGGCGTGATTTCCGCTTTCAATCGTATCGTGGCCTTCGCGCTTTGTTTCGCGTCGGCGATCACTTGTTTTCCGGCTTCGCGATCGAGATAGAGCGACGGGACGTTGTAGAGTTGCGGACAACCAAACGTGTACATCCCGGCCATCAATCCGTAGTTTGCATCTAAAACAAAAACCGCGCCCGCCGCTTTTCCTTCCTTCAACGTGCGAATGAACGCGGCGACCTGCGGCAGTTGTGACCAGATAATCGGGCCCGCGACTTTATTATCCAATCCTGTCGGCACGGGTTTGCCCGTAACCGGCCAGCTATCCTCGACGCCAGCATATTCGTAGTCGTTGGCATAAATTCCCTCCTGCATCTGGCGGGTGAAACGCGGCTGCCAAACTACGATTTTGCCGGCAATGTCTTTGGGTGGATTCGCCGCGTCGTAATAAACCATCTCAGCAGTCACGCCTTCTTCGGATGTCGAGCCCGAGTAAGCACCGTAGCTCGACACTCTAACCTTCTTTCCATTTGAGATCAGTGACCACTTTCCATCATCGGGCCACTCGGAGGTGTGCCAGCGATCATAGGTGAAGGCGTTGCGAGTGACGTCGACGGCCCCATAATCTTTCAGCTTTGTCTCGACGAATTCCATGAAGTTTCGCCAGGACGCGTTGCCTGAAAACGCGGGGCCGCCCTTCGCTTTAAGCGCGTGCCATTCAGTGGCTTCGCGGGGAGCGATAACGAACGCAGGATTGATTTGATTGAGCGGACGCGCGGCCGTTGGCGATTGGGCTCTCGATGCAACAGCCGAGGCGCCGATTGTCACGAGCAACAAACTCGCAACAGAAACCAAATGAGATCTTCGTCCCCTCGTCTTCATCATGGTTTCGCGGCGCTTGCCTGTTGAAGTTTGCCGCCCTTCGCCGAGAGCATCAGCTTGACCAACTCCTCGGTGACCTTCGGCTCGAGGCCTTCGGTGTGTCCCTTGTCGATCCGCACGACATCGGCGACTACTCTGCCGTCTTTGCAGTCAGGATAAACGGAAACCTGAGCCTTGCCGGGGGCGGGCGGGAGTCCCCACGCCGGATTCGGCGGGTTCTGGCGAGTGCTGTCGTAGACGTAGCCCGCTTTTGTATCCACGATCTCTTCCGCTTTGCGCCGAGCGCCGCAGTTGTACTTCGCGGCCCACTCCGATTTTTCCGGCAGTCCTTTCTCATCCATCTCACGTTGGCCTGTTGTGAAGATGAATGAAAAATCGTTCGAAGGAAGTTCTCGCAGTGCAGCCATCGCGGCAGTGATCGCGGGCGGCGGCGTAGATGTTGCGGCGGGAGTTGCTGGACGACCGGCGCCAAACGTCGCTGCGCGGCCGGGGCTGCCACCCAAACGTCCGCCCGACAGGCTCAGCCAGCCGTCGACTCTGTCCTTAAAGAAGTCGGTGCGCAGCAGTCGATTCGAGGTCATTCCGCCTTGCGAATGCCCTACAAGCCAGAACGCCTTGATATTTTCTTTACCGATCTGACCAACGACCGAGTCGACAATGTTCTGCAAGTATTCGTCGTCAGCCGCCGACCAGGATTTCGTCGGAGAGTTGGGCGTGGCAATGACCAGCCGGTACTTGTCTTTGTAATCCAGGATCGGGAAATAGTGACGCTGCCAGTTTCCGTACGAGCCAAAACCATGAAGGCTGAGAATGAATGTTACTTTCTCGCCTGGCTTGAGATCGCACGGATAATCGAGGAAATAAGTGCGTCGCGTTTTCATCTCGACTATCGGTCCCGGATTGATGATTCTGTCCGGCATGCAGTCCTTATCGGGACAATGGAGAAAGGGAGGTGACTGGCAGGCCGCTCCGCCGAGTTGAACTGGTTGCTGGCCGGTCTCGGCGAGGCTGATGGCGCTCGCGAGAAAAGCGAAGGCGGCAATCAAACTTATTGTGCGTCGCATCTTTCTCTCCTTTTGAGTTCAAAGTGCCGATGAATCTCACGACGGTATGATCGTGGGTTTGATTCGCGACCGTCTTTCGATTCGGAGCCGTTCGGGAGCACACATCCTATCGAATTGAGAAGTCAGATTCCACTGAAAGGAAGACGAGAGGCCGGTCGGTTCTTATCGCCGGAATTTAGCCGCAATGGCGAGCGCGGGTTGTCCACGTTTTGACAACCCGCGCCCGGTACCGGAGGTCTGTAAGCCAAGTCGCCCGTCGCGACCTGGGTTAGAAGACAAACTTGAGCCCAAACAGAACCTGTCTGGGGTTGAAGGCCGATGTGAAGCTGAGCGGTTCGCCCTTCGCGAACGATCTGTCCCTACGTCCTCTCAGACGCACCGTCTTTTCGAGGTAATCGAGCGCAGTGGGTTCTCCGGCTCTCGGATTTGGTAGGCCATTGATCGTCAGGGGTTCGAACGTCGTGGGCACTATCTCGTTTACCGATCCGAAGTTTGTTCGGTTGAACAGATTCGCGCCGTCTGCGCTGAATTCAATCCGCTTGGGGTTGTCGGCGCCGAAGCGAAACATCTTCGAGATTCGCGCATTCACGCTGCGGTAGTTTGGTCCGATGCCGGTGTTGCGGCCGATGTAGAAGAGGCGGTCGGTGCCGCTTCGAGTGTCACCATTGATATCGGTGCCGGTTCGGATGGTGAACGGAATTCCGCTGCGTACGAAGATGCTCGGGCTGAAAGTAATGTCTCGCATCACCGCATTCTTGTACGGGCTTTGCAAGACTCCGCTAAAGACGAAGTTGTGTCGAAGATCAAATGCCGAAAGCGAACGCTCAGTGTTCAGCCGCGAGGGGAACGGCGGCGCAAACGCCGAGTTGAAATCGGTCTGATCGTCGATGGCCTTGCTATACGTGTAGCTTGCCTGGAAGGAGAAGTTATCACTGAACCGCTTGGTCAGCAGGAAGCTTACGCCGTGATAGATCGATATACCCCGCGATTGGTAATCGGTGAACTGGGTGATTCCCGCATCGTTGATCTTGCCGCATTGCGTGTCGGTCTGACCGACGACGCCAGTCGAGCACACTCGGTATAGCGGACCCAGCACCTTGACGTTGCGCGTAGCGAGAGCGGTCTGTTGGGCTGCGTTGGTTGCCGGGCAGCCGGGTGTGCCCGCCTCGCAGTAGTTCAACCCCACAGGCTGCTGAAGGTGCAGCCCGTGATACATCTGATATGCGATCTCGATGCTGAGATTGTTAGTGATCTGGCGCTGTATGCCGAGGTTGGCCTGAATCGCGTAATTGTTCTTGTAGTCCGGATTCAAGTCGAACAGCACTCGACCTGGCGCGCCGGCTGCGGTGACGATTCCCAATGCATTGAGGTCCGCTTCCTTGAGGATGCTGAACGGATACTTTCCGAGGCCGACTCCGGTCTGGTAAACAGCGATCGCGTTGGTCGAGGAGCGGGCAATCTGATTGATGTACTTGCCGCTGCCGTTCAGGACACTGGTGTAGCCAGGGATCTGAATATAGATCGGCGAATAGAAGATCCCGCTGCCTCCACGCAGAATGGTCTTGTTATCGCCGGTGACCTTCCACGCAAAACCAAAGCGCGGAGAAAAATAAGCATTGCGGGGCACAGGTGGCGGCTCTCCGTCCCAGTCAACGCGACCACCGATATCGAGAGTCAACCGCGGGTGAACTTTCCACGTGTCTTGCGCGAAGCCTCCAACGTAATGACCGGTTCCCA